>JAEEGL010771621.1_pt1 | contig 23096 bp, 22 predicted proteins | sample 9134231 | NCBI WGS metagenome assembly JAEEGL01 (sample SAMN16246548, study PRJNA631951) | gut metagenome | biome: gut microbiome; feature: rumen; material: fiber-attached | host: Bos | place: Iran: Karaj | collected 2018-10
CTCTACCGGCGCTGCCGTTTGATCGCGGATCAGATACCGTAACGGATCAACACAGCGACGCGATCCCACTGGTTTTTCGCCGCCGTCCCCTCTCTCAAAGGGCCGGCGGCGTTGCTTTTTTGCTCCGTTAAAACCACGCCCTTTCGCGGCGGTGCGGGCCTTTTCATTTGTAGGGCGATCACGCCATAACATATCCCTGTTTCTACTGTGAAAGGGAGCCGGATACGCAAAAGACGGTCTTTCGCCGCGGAACAGGGCTCCGCCATCCGGCAAAGGAAGACCGCGCGGAAGAAACCGCGGCGGCTGCCTTCCCGGAAAACCGGGCGCAAAAAAAAGAAACAGCCAACGGCTGTTTCTTTTTGGTGCGGATAAGAGGACTTGAACCTCCACCGAGTTGCCCCGACTAGAACCTGAATCTAGCGCGTCTGCCAATTCCGCCATATCCGCGTATAAAGTTTTGCTGCTCGACTATAATATCAGACCCGGAAGCGTTTGTCAAGATTTTTCTTCAATTTCCCTGGATCGGTATTTCTGAGGGCTCCGGCCCCGCTTTTCACGCCTACCGCGTAAGGGGCCGGCCCGTCCCTCCAACGCCTGCCGCCCGGGTCAGAGGATCCACTTGTCCGCCGGGGTGGGCGCCTCGTATCCCCAGTCCTCCGGAGCTCCGTGGGCGACCAGAACGAAGCCGTTCTTTTTCAGCACCCGGGCGGAGGCGATATTTTCCACCATGGTGCTGGCGGTGACGATCCCGAACTCCGTTTCCCGGAGGAGATATCCCGTGAGAAGGCTCAGGGCCTCCGTGGCGATCCCTCTTCCCCAGCAGCGCTCCAGAAGGCGGTAGCCTACGCTGATCTTGCGGATCGGCACGCGCAGGCCGTAGAACTCCGCCAGGCCGCAGAACCGCTGCCCCTCAAAGACGCCCAGGATCAGGGACTCTTCGAGGCACTCGTCGTAAAGTCCCCGGATGACTCTGCGAGGGTCTTCGTATTTTTTCTCGTACAGAAAGGTGGGCAGATACCGGTAGACGCGGCTGCTTGCCGTCAGCTCTCCCAGGGCCTCCGCGTCCTTTTGGACGAGAGGGCGAAGGCGGATCCGTTCCCCCGTAAGGCGCGGGATCCGGTCAAACAGTTCTCTCATGGGATCCTCCCCGCGGCCGGCCGTATCCTTTCCGATACCGCCGCCCTCTTCCGTTACAGCCATTTTTCCCACTCGTCGGGGCGGTAGCCCACGGTGGCAAGCCGACCGCTGCGCACCACGGGGGTGCGGATCAGCTGCTGGTTTTCCAGAAGCTTTTCGGCCTTGTCCTCCTCCCGCAGGTATCGAAAGAGCAGCAGCGTCTGTCGGTCCTTCGCCTTTGGGTCCAGAAGGGCTTCCGGTCCGCCCGCCGCCCGGCAGACGGATTCAAACTCCCCCCGGCTCATTCCCTTTTCCGCCAGATCGATCTTTTGAAAGGGAACGCCCCGCTCCTTGAAAAACCGCTCCGCTTTTTTGGTGTCGAAGCATTTTTTCCTTCCGAAGATCTGTATTGCCATGCCTGCGCCCCCGATCCCGATCGTTTCTCCGATCATACCGCATTTTCCGCCCCGGCGCAAGGGAGAGCCCCGTCCGGCAAGGGACAGGGGCTCCCGCGCAAACTTTTTCTTTACAAAGCCCCGCCTTTCTGTTATACTGTTCTCGCTGTGACCGGCGCACGGTGGTCGGGCGTCCGCCCCGCAGGGGAACTTCTTCGGCCCTCCGCTGTGTCCGCGTCGAATATTTATAAAGGAGAAGAACAACATGCTTCGCAAAGAACAGAAGAACGAGATTATCGTCAGCAACGCGCTCCACGAGGGCGACACCGGCTCTCCCGAGGTCCAGATCGCGATCCTTACCCGCCGCATCAACGACCTCAACGAGCACCTCAAGGCGAACCCCAACGACCACCACAGCCGCCGCGGCCTGCACAAGATGGTCGGCCGCCGCAAGAACCTGCTCAGCTATCTCATGAAGAACGATATCGAGCGGTACCGCACGATCATCGCCAAGCTGGGCATCCGTAAGTAATCGGTTTCCAATGAGAGGCAGGCGCCGCGAAACGCCTGCCTCCGCTTGCATCTTTCCCTTTGTTCATCCGTTTGTTCAGATCCGGTGAAACGGGGCTTTGGGCTCGGTTTTAGCCGTGAATCGGGCGCGCGCGCGCCGCGCGTCGGATTCATTGCTAAACCGGTCTGCGCCTCTTTCGCCCCAGAAAGAAGGAGGAATCCCATTCATGCAGTTTGCACACAAGATTTTTGAGATCGAGTACGCCGGCCGCCCCATGACCTTCGAGGTCGGCAAGATCGGCGCCCTGGCCAACGCCGGATGCCTTGTGCGTTACGGCGAGACCACGGTGATGGTGAACGTCACCATGTCCCAGAAGCCCAGAGACGGCATCGACTTTTTCCCACTCTCCGTCGATTACGAGGAGAAGCTCTACGCCGCCGGCAAGATCCCCGGCTCTTTCCTGCGCCGCGAAGGCCGGCCCTCGGATAAGGCCATCCTCGCCTCCCGTATGGTGGACCGCCCCATGCGCCCCATGTTCCCCAAGGACCTGCGCAATGACGTGTCCATCGTGATGACCGTCCTCTCCTACGACGAGGACTGCTCTCCCCAGATCTGCGGCATGTGCGGCGCGGCCTTCTGCCTGCACATCTCCGATATTCCCTGGAACGGCCCCATCGCCGGCATCGACGTGGGCCTTGTGGACGGCGAGCCCGTCCTCATGCCCACCGCGGAGCAGCGCGCCCGTTCCGAGATGCACCTGACCGTCGCCGGAAACACCGAGAAGGTCTGCATGATCGAGTGCGCCGCCAAAGAAGTCCCCGAAGACGTCATGCTCCGCTGCATCATCGCCGGCCATAAGGAAGCCGCGAAGATGGCGAAGTTCATCGACGACGTGCGCAAGGAGATCGGCGTTCCGAAGTACGATTTCGTTTCCGTGGAGGTGGATCACGACCTCTTCGAGGCCGTCAAGGAGTACGCCGTGGAGCGCGTGCGCTACGCTCTGGACACCAACGACAAGAACGTCCGCGAGGAGCGCCTCAAGCCCATCGCGGAAGATATCCACGCCAAGTTCGAGCCCGAATACCCCGAGCTGGCCTATCAGCTGGACGAGGCGATCTACAAGCTGCAGAAGTTCGTGGTGCGCCGCTGGCTGCTGGATGAGCAGAAGCGCGTCGACGGCAGAGGCATGGATGAGATCCGTCCCCTTTCCGCCGAGGTGGGCCTGCTTCCCCGGGTCCACGGCTCCGGCCTTTTCACCCGCGGCCAGACCCAGGCCCTCACCATCGTCACTCTGGGCCCCGTATCCGCCGCTCAGATGCTGGACGGCGTGGATTCCGATACCGAAAAGCGCTATATGCACCAGTACAACTTCCCCTCCTACTCCGTGGGTGAGACCAGGCCCTCCCGCGGGCCCGGCCGCCGGGAGATCGGCCACGGCGCCCTCGCTGAGAAGGCCCTGCTGCCCGTGATCCCCCCTGTGGAGGAGTTCCCCTACGCGTTGCGCGTAGTCAGTGAGATCACCAGCTCCAACGGTTCCACCTCCCAGGCTTCCATCTGCGGCTCCACGCTGGCTCTGATGGATGCGGGCGTGCCGATCAAGGCCCCCGTCGCCGGTATCTCCTGCGGCCTGGTCACCGAGGGCGACCGCTGGATGACCATGACCGATATCCAGGGCGTCGAGGACTTCTTCGGCGACATGGACTTCAAGGTCGGCGGTACCCACAAGGGCATCACCGCCATCCAGGTGGACATCAAAATCGACGGCCTGACCTACGAGATCATCGAGGCCGCTCTCAAAAAGACCCGGGAGGCCCGCATCTACATCCTGGACGAGGTCATGCTCAAGGCCATTCCCGCTCCCCGCGCCAACCTTTCCAAGTACGCGCCCAAGATGCTCACCCTCAAGATCCATCCCGACAAGATCCGTGAGGTCATCGGCTCCGGCGGCAAGGTCATCCAGAAGATCTCCGCCGAGTGCAACTGCAAGATCGATATCGAGGACGACGGCAGCGTCTTCGTTTCCGCCATCAACCAGGCGGACGCCGAGCGCGCCGTGCAGGTCATCCGGACCATCGCCGAAGATCCCGAGATCGGCGCCGTCTACAAGGGCCGCGTGACCCGCCTGATGAACTTCGGCGCCTTCGTGGAGATCGCTCCCGGCAAGGAGGGCCTGGTCCATATCTCCAAGCTCGATACCAAGCGCGTGGAGAAGGTGGAGGACGTGGTCGCCGTCGGCGACGAAGTCCTGGTCAAGGTGACCGAGATCGATTCCCAGGGACGCATCAACCTGTCCCGCCGCGACGTTCTGGAGGCCATCGCTGCCAAGGAAGCCGCCAAAAAGGGCAAGTGATCCCAAGGACGGCCGGGCAGGGCGCAACGCCCTGCCGGGCTGTCTTCGCAGCCGGGTGACGGAGCAGCCGCTCTCTGAAAGCGCCCTTCTCCCGATCGTATTTCCGTTTTTGTATTCGCGCCCGTAGCTCAGCAGGATAGAGCGATCGCCTCCTAAGCGATAGGCCGGAGGTTCGAATCCCCTCGGGCGCGCCATTTGAACCGCCAAAAAGCCCTCATTTTATTGGAACTTTTGGCGGTTCATTTTTTCAGTTTCGTCCAAGGCGGCAAAGGATCCCGGAGAGCGGGCGTCCGGGGCGCCGCCTGTGAATATTGACCACGGGCCCTGCGGTCCGCCGGACTGCCCTCGCCGGGCCCTTTGTACCCACACGAAAGGAGAAAATGATATGGAGGAATACTCGTTTCTGTTATTGCCGGTCCTGTCGTTTGTCATCCTGTTCGCGCTGCAGTATGTTTTGCTGGCGAAGACCCGCTCTTTCCTGCTGCGCAACCTGCCGTGGCTGTGGGTGATCGGGCTGGCGCTGTTCGCGGGGCTCATGGTCCTGGCGGACGATACGCCCCAGGGCGCGATCGATTTTATGATGGTGTTCGCGATACTGGTGGCGGTGTACGCTTTCCTCTGCGCCGTGGTGCTGCTGCTGGCGCGGCTGGTGCGGCATATCGTCGAAAAGCGCGGCGGCGGGGAAGCCCCGCGGGAATGACTTTTGAGTGGAGGGACTTATATGGAAAGCATGTTTTATGTAGGCGAGCGCATTACCCTGGAGGATGAAGAGGGGAACGAGGACGTCATAGAACTGCTGGATCGTCTTGAATATAAAGGGGAGACCTATTTTTTCTTCGCGAAGGAGAGTGAGGATCCGGAGGAGATCATCACGGTCGTCATGCAGCAGCGCGAGAAAGACGGGGAATTCTCCCTTGAGGTCCCGGAGGATGACGAGCTTTACGATACCGTATTTGACATGTTCGAGGAGAGACTGTCGGAAGAGGGCCTCGGCCAAAACGCCCGTGAGGAAAAGGAATACGGCGTCACCGGCGCATGCCTCGGCTGCGGTGCCTGCGCGGACGTCTGCCCGGTAAAGGCGATCAGCAAAGACGGAGATCAATACGAGATCGATTGGGATATCTGCCTTAACTGCGGCGCCTGTTTGGATGTCTGCCCGGCGGACGCGATCAATCTGTTGTGACGGGAGCGGCTCTCCTTTGGCAGGGGAGGGGCTGTTTCGGATACGGATACCCCGGGGGCTTTTGGCAAAGGCAGCCCCGCGAAAGTACGGGTGAAGGATCGTCAGGATCGACACAACAAGGATAATCGGGCTTACGATCGGCGCGTTGGGCCGGTCGGCGGCCCGATTTTTACGCTTTTGGGCAGGATCCTCCCAAAAGATCGGGGCAGCGGGATCAAGTGTTGCGGTTTTCTATCCATAACGATATAATGGGTGCAAATATCCGGCGTCTCGACGCGGCTCGAAAGGGTCGTCCGGGGAGAAGGGCAGCGGGCCGCCGGAAGGGTTTTTCCATGAAAACGGCGTATCGGCAAAAAGGACGCGGATCCGGCCGGAGAGCGGCGGATCCGTTTTATGAAAAGGAAACACGATGAGAATTTGGAAGAAAAAGCAAAAGGCGCAGGCACCGATCGAACAAAAGGAAGTCAGCTTTCGCCGCCTGGTTTATGAGGCGATGCCGGAAATGTGGAGCTTTCAGATCCTTTTGACGACCCTGCTGGTGATCCCCGTGACCGTTCTGAAGATGCTGATGGCTTCGGTGGCGGAAGCCGAGGGCGTGGCCATTACAACGGCGAACTACCAGTCGGCGCTGCTGAGCTGGCGCTCGCCACTGCTGCTGCTGCTCGGCGCGCTGCTGGTGGCGTCCTATATCGTCCTGGATCTGTTCGCGAAGATCTTCCTGTGCGGTGATATCCTCGGCGGCCACAGCTCCGGCGTCTGGGGGGAGATCAAAAAGAGCGTTCTTTCTCTGCGCCGCTTTTTAACGCCGACAGGCGCGTTCGCGCTGCTTTACGTCGTCATCATCGTTCCGCTCTGCGGCGTCGGGTTTTCCATCAGTCTGACGAAGACGCTCTACATCCCGAACTTCATCATGGACGTGATCCGCTCAAAGCCGCTTTATCTGCTGGCCTATTTGGCGCTGATCTTTTTGTTCATCTGGATCGGATATCGTTACGCGTTTACGCTGCACGCCGTACTGCTCGACAAAATGACGCCCGCCGAGGGGATCAGGACCTCCGCGCGGATCATCAAAAAGCACGGCAAAAGCTTTGCCCTCACCGTGGTCAGGACGTTTCTGATCCTGACGCTGATCCAGGTCGCCGTGTATCTGCTGTTCCGCACGCTGCCGGCCCTTTGGATCGAGAACGCGACGGCGGATCTGCCCCGGGGCTTTGTTCTGGAATGGCAGGAGAGCATCGGCCGCGAAAAGATCCTGGAAACCATGAGGAGCGGCTCCGAGATCATCGTCTACCGCATTTTTACCTCCTTTATCGTGCTGATGGGCGGTTATCTGGTCGCCGTCACGACGCTGCTCTGCAACGCGTATTTTATGCTCCGCTTCACCCGATGCTATCTGGAATACACCCGCGAGGAGCCGATGACCTGGCTGGAGCGTCCGAAGAAGGCCCGCTATTACCGCAAGGCCTTCCGCATGATCCTGGTCTTTCTTCTGGTCGCCCTTCTTTCCGTCCTGATCGGGCTCTGCTACAATCAGATCTTTGTGCGGGAGGAGCCGGCCAGGCTGATCGCCCACCGCGCGGGCGGCACGCTGGCGTCGGAAAACTCCCTTGAGGGCCTGTACGCCGCCATAGAGCACGGCTGCTACGGCAGTGAGATCGACGTGCAGCGCACAAAGGACGGCTATTACGTCATCAACCATGACGACGATTTTCTGCGCCTGACCGGCGTGGCGCGGGCGCCGAAGGATATGACCCTCGACGAGATCCGTGAGCTGCGCATCCGGGATACCACCGGCTCCGGCGCGGAGCTTCCCGTTGTGACGCTGGAGGAAATGCTGGACGTCATCAAGGGCCGCGAAAAGCTCTTTATCGAGCTCAAGGGCGTGACAGCCGACCGGCAGATGGTGGACGACGTCGTCGGGATCGTCAGAGAAAAGAACTGCGTCGGCGACGTCGTCCTGATCTCCCTGAACTACGACGTGATCGACTACGCGGAAAGCAGCTACCCGGAGTTTGAGACCGGCACGCTCTTTTTCAACGGCATCGGCAACGAGGCGACGCTCAATTGCGACCTGCTGATCATGGAGGAGGAGATCGCGCGCAATTCCAGCGTCCAGGCGATCCACGAAGCGGGAAAACAGGTCCTTGTCTGGACGGTCAATACGGAGGACTCCATGAGCCGGTTCCTGGACAGCAGGGTAGACGGGATCATCACGGATGAGATCGAGCTTGCCCAACGGGTGCAGAGCGAGCTGGACGCCCGGTCTGAGATCCAGGTGCTGCAGAGCAAGCTGGAGGATTTCTGGGAGTAACGGAAAAGGCATATGGGCATAAAAAACGCCGGCAGCCTTTAAAAGGCTGCCGGCGCTGCCGTCGGACCCCTACCGTTCTTCTCCGAAAAGCTTTCCTGTCCGGCCGCGGGCGGCAGGACCGCCGCGTCCCGGCCCGGGAGGGATCAAAAAACTCCGGCGCCCCGCAGGGAGCCGGAGGACCTGATCACCGGGTCTTGAATGGATTGTCCTTCCCGTCGAGGATATCCTGCAGGGAGATGCCGGCGAGAGTGTCGTTGAGCCAGGACTGAATATCGTCGTAAAAGCCGAGCAGAGGATCCCCCTGCAGGTCTCCGTGGGCCTTTTGGGCGCGGCGGGAGATCTCCATGGTATCCTCCGTGACCCGGAGCACTTCCAGCAGGCTGATCTGATCCAGAGGTCTCGCCAGTTTGTAGCCCCCAAGGGCTCCCTGATCGGAGGTGACCATGTCCGCGGTTTTGAGCATCCGCAGGATCTTGCGGATATACTCGCCGCTGACGGAAACGTGGTCCCCGATGGCCTGGGAATTGCAGGTGCGCTCCTGTTCGGACAAAAAGAACAGAGCACGAAGTGCGTAGTCGGTGGTAATATTGAGCTGCATTGATCTGCTCCTTTCGGAATGGCGGTCCGGGGCCGGCCGCGGTTGACGGAATACGTGCCTAAAACCGTTTGCAATCCGCTTGAACAAGCGAAAAACTAAAATCGACAGTTGCGTACGAAACAGTTTCACCTATGCTAACATAAACAAAACCGGGATTCAATAGTTATTTTAAATTTTTAAATATTTGCGCGAAATTTGCGCAAAAAAAGCCGTATTCCAAAAAGGAATACGGCACTTTTCTTTTGGATGAAAAAATGGTATGATGTGGCGGAAAGGTTACTTCCTTCCCCTTTTCAGCGGCAGCTGTTCTTCCGCGTTTTTGATCAGATTGAGCAGGCTGGGCGCGTAGAGGGGGTAAAGTTCCCCCAGGGAACGGGTGTCCACCGGCACCGGGACGATCTCTCCCACGTTCCCCAGCTCGGAGAGCTTCTGCCCTTCTCCGGAAGCGATGACGGCGGCCTTTGCCTCGCACTGCTGCATGGCGGCGGCGCAATAGGCGTCCGCCAGCTGGACGGGCACGGAAAACATGCCGTCGGGATTGGCGGGATCGGTGCGGTGAAGCACCCGCATCATGCGGTAGACGCTCATCATCAGGAAGGAGGAAACCTCCGCGACGAGGGCGCGGTTTTTGGCTTTGGCCATCAGGTCGAAGAGGACGTTGAGGGAATTGATCAGCAGCTTCTTGTTGAGGATGATCTGGAGGCCGGCTCCGGCGATCCGCTCGTTGCCGTCGGCTTCGGGCAGGTCCTCCGCCGTTACGGTGAGACCGCTGCGGTCCGCCGAACGGCCCAGGAGATAATCACAGGAAACGCCGTAATAATCCGCCGCCCGCACGACAAATTCCAGACCGCACTCCCGGATGCCCTTCTCGTAATGGGAGAGCAGGGCCTGGGAGATGCCCAGGTCCGCGGCGACTTTTTTCTGGCTGAGATGGCGCTCGGCCCGCAAAAGAGCAAGGATGCGGGGAAATTGTGTGTTGTTTGTCATATATACACCAACTTCGGCTTTTTACAGATAGTATACAGAGTATAGCACGAAATTCATGTTTTGGAATACTTTTTTTATCCAAAGCAAAAAAAACAGCAAAATCCACAAAACAGGAGCAAAAAAATGGTCACCTATAAACTGCATCTGATCCGCCATGGGATAACGGCGGGGAATCGCGACGGCCGCTACGTGGGGCGGATGGATCTTCCCCTGTGCGCCGAGGGAGTGTCGGAGCTGGAGACTCTGCGCAAAGCCCATCCCTACCCCCCGGTCCAGGCGGTCTACACTTCCCCCCTGCAGCGATGCCTGCAGACCGCCGGGATCCTCTACCCGGGCCAGCCGCTTACGGTGGTGGAGGACCTGACGGAATTGTCGCTGGGCTCCTTTGAGGGGGAGAGCTTCGATACCCTCCGGGACAGCCCGGCCTACGTGGCCTGGCTGGAAAACGCCCGGGAGAACACGCCCCCCGGGGCCCTGGAGACCGGCCGGGAGTTCGCCGCCCGGACAGCCGTTGCTTTCAACGCGATCCTGATGAACATGTCCAGGGAACACGTCACGGAAGCGGCGGTGGTGACCCACGGAGGGGTCCTGATGAGCATCCTTTCCCGCTTTGCCCTGCCGCCGCGCCCCCTGGGGGAATGGGCGACAGCGCCGGGCTGCGGATACACCATCCGCACGTCCATCCAGATGTGGATGCGGGACGAGACCTTTGAGATCATCGGTTCGGTGCCCGAGGGCGCCGGCGTCAAAGAAAGGTGAGATACGTCATGGAAGATCGGCAGGCCTGTGTACACTATTACTATGGGGACGGAAAAGGCAAAAGCACCGCGGCCTTCGGGCTTTGCCTCCGGGCGGCCGGAGCGGGAAAGCGCGTCATGGTCACCCAGTTTTTAAAGGGGATGCCCTACGCGGAACACGAGAGCTTCCGTCGCCTGGGGATCCCCGTCTGGCAGACCCCGAAGGTGACGAAATTCGTCTTTCAGATGAGCGACGAGGAAAAAGCCGCCGCCAGAAAAGACTGCGAACGGGTCTTTTCCGTCGCCCGCGAAGCCGCGGTCTCCGGCGAATGGGACCTGATCGTGCTGGACGAGGTCGCCGACGCCGTCGCCTGCGGCATGGTGGACGGGGCGGCGCTGGCGGACCTTCTCAAAAACCGCGCGCCGAACGCGGAACTGGTGCTGACGGGCCACACGGCCGACCCGGCGGTGATCGAAAACGCGGACTACGTGACGGAAATGAAAAAGCACAAGCACCCCTACGACCGGGGGCTTATGGCACGACGGGGCATAGAGTACTGACGCCCCGGCAGCGCAACGAAGGGAAGTGAAGCCGTGCAGACACCCTTGGCGGACGCGCTCCGGCCGGAAGGGCTGGAGGATGTGGTGGGACAGCGCCACCTGTTGGGAGAAGGCGCCGTGCTGCGCCGCCTGATCGAAAACGGGCAGATCCCGAACCTCATTTTTTACGGGCCCTCGGGAGTCGGCAAGACGACGGTGGCCCGGATCATCGCCGCCCGGACGGGCCGGCTGCTGCGAAGGCTCAACGGCACCACCTGTTCCACCGCGGACCTCAAGGAGGTCTACGCCCTCAGGGATACCCTGGCGGGCAGGAACGGCGTGCTGCTCTACCTGGACGAGATCCAGTATCTCAACAAAAAACAGTAGCAGACGCTTCTGGAATACATCGAGGACGGCAGCGTGACCCTGATCGCTTCCACCACGGAAAATCCTTATTTTTACGTTTACAACGCCATTCTTTCCAGATGTACGGTGTTCGAGTTCCGCCCGGTGGAGCCCCCGGAGGCGGAAAAAGCCGTGCGCCGCGCTTTTGAAAAGCTTTCGGAGCGGCTGGACGTGACCTGGGAGATCGAGGAAGGCGTCACGGGCGCCATCGCCCGGGCCTGCGGCGGGGACGTGCGCAAGGCCCTCAACGCCGTGGAGGTGCTGGCCGCCGGAAACCCGGGGGGAAAGATCACGCTGGCGGACGCCGGCGCCGTCACCCAGCGCTCCGCCATGCGGTACGACCGGGACGGCGACGAACACTACGATATCCTCTCCGCGTACCAGAAGTCCCTGAGGGGATCCGACGAAAACGCGGCTCTGCACTACCTGGGCCGGCTGCTGGAAGCCGGGGACCTGATCTCCGCCTGCCGGCGCCTGCTGGTCTGCGCCTGCGAAGACGTGGGCCTTGCCTATCCCCAGATCATCCCCATCGTGAAGGCGGCGGTGGATTCCGCCATGCAGCTGGGGCTGCCGGAGGCGCGCATCCCTCTGGCGGACGCGGTCATCCTGGTCTGCGTTTCCCCAAAATCCAATACCGGCGTCTGCGCCGTGGACGCGGCTCTGGAGGATATCCGGCGGGGGAGGGGAGGACCGGTCCCGGACCATCTGCGGGACGGTCATTACGGCGGAGCGCAGAAAATGGGCCACGCCCTCGGCTATAAATACGCCCACGACTACGGCGGCTGGGTAGAGCAGCAGTATCTGCCCGACGCTTTGAAAGACGCGGTCTATTACAGATTCGGCAATAACAAAATCGAGCAGGCGGCGCTGGAATACCGCCGCCGGCAAAGGAAGAAATGAGGAATTTGCTATGCGCCTGGTACAGTTTCTGAAGAACGGTCTGCCCACCCTCGGCGTCGAAACGGAACGCGGCGTGGTGGACGCCGCCGCTACGGACCCCTTCTGCCCCTCCACCATGGCCGGGGCCTGCCGGGTGGGGGACGACGTGCTGCCCCTGCTCCGGGAAGCCGCCCAAAACGAGAAGGCGGTCCTGGTCCCCCCGGACAGGCTCGTTTACGCCCCGGTGGTCACCTATATGGAAAAGATCCTTTGCGTGGGGCTCAACTACGGGGCCCACACGGAGGAAGTGCGGGCCAACCCGCCTAAATTCCCGGTGATCTTCCCCAAATTTCCCAACACGCTGGCGGCCCACAACCAGGTGGTCAAGATCCCCGAGGGAGCCCGCAAGGTGGATTACGAGGTGGAACTGGTGGTGGTCATGGGGAAGGATAAAAAGCCCTTCGGCTACACCGTGGGCAACGATCTTTCCATCCGGGAATGGCAGAACGAAGCGCCCACCTGGGTGGTGGGCAAGAACGCCGACGGTTTCGGCCCCGTGGGGCCGGTCTGCGTCACCGCGGACGAACTGGACCCCTCCGATCTTCCTCTGGAAATGCGCCGCAACGGGAAACTGGTCCAGTCTTCCCGCACCGGCGACATGATCTTTTCCGTGGAGGAGATCATCGAATACCTGGATAAGCGCGTCCCCCTGAAGCCCGGGGACCTGATCTTTACCGGGACCCCCAGCGGAGTCGTGATCGGCATGCCCTATGAGGAAAGGGTCTGGCTGAAGCCCGGAGAGGTCCTGGAGGCGACGATCGAGGGGATCGGCACGCTGCGTACAAGGATGGGGTGATCGGATGCGTCTGTTGTTATGGGCGGCGCTGCTGCCCACGTTTCTGCTGATGATCTACGTCTACTCGAAAGACCGGGGAGATAAAGAACCCCTGGGCCTGCTGGCCCTGCTGCTGGCGGCGGGAGCCTTGTGCAGTATCCCGGCCGCCTTCATCGAGGGGGTGCTGGGCGGCGTCGCCGAGGCCTTTCTGAGCGGGGAGGCCCTGGCCATGGCGGACGCGTTTTTGATCGTCGCCGTGGCGGAGGAGGGCTGCAAGCTGGCGGCCCTGCGGCTGATCACCTGGAGGAACAAGGAGTTCAACTACACCTTCGACGGCATCGTGTACTCCGCCGCGGTCTCTCTGGGCTTTGCCGGGTTGGAAAACATCCTCTACCTGATGAGTTACGGCATCGAGATCGCGCCGGTGCGCGGCGTTCTGTCGGTGCCGGGACACCTGGCCTTTTCGGTGTTTATGGGCTTTTTTTACTCCGAGGCAAAAAAGGCGGACGGCCTGGGTTACGCGGGGGGCGTCAGGAAGAATATGCGCAGGGCTTTCATCATTCCGGTGCTGGCCCACGGATTTTTCGATTTTTGCCTGATGTCCGAAAACGAGTTTTTGAGCCTTTTCTTCTTTGTCTTTGTGCTGGTGGTGGACCTGATCGTCCTGCGGCTGATCCGTAAGAGTTCCCGGGAGGATCAGATGATCTGAGGCCGGAGACCGGACGCCCGCAGCGATTGATTCTCACGAGGCTTCGTGTTATATTGTTTTCGACGGATCGCCGTATCCGTCTATGGGGCGTTCTGCCCGCAAGAAGGGATCGGAGCTTTTTGGCTTTGATCGACATTCCAACAAAAATTATTCAGGGGGATCATTATGTTTCGTAAAAACCGTTTTCTTTGTTTGCTGCTCGCTATGCTTCTGATCGCCGCTCTCGCGGCCTGCGGGAAGGGAAATGACACGCCGGCGAACGCCGCCCAGGCGTCCGGCCAGGCACAAACGGCCGGAAACGCCGGTTCCCAGGCCGGGGACAAGGAGAGCGCCGGCAGCGAGGCTCCCGGCAGCCAGACGGCCGAACCTCCCAGGCTCACCGGGAAGATCGGCCTCATCGAGCTTGAGGACAGAGATCCGTCCATCCTTCGCGGCGTGCGGATCATCGGCAACCACGTGGGCTCGCAGGATGATATCAACGGGAAGGAGTCTTCCCTTACCGACGTGCGCGATATTTTTGAAATGAACGAATGGATCGAATTCTATCCGGATACCGACGCGGAATATTATCTGCGGGTCTGGATCCTCACGCACCGGGACGATCAGGACTACTACAAGGATTGTAAGTTCTCCGATCTTATGCCGGGATTTGTCACCTACTGCGACCTGCACTATCCCGCGGACGAGGAGAATCCCGACGAATGGTACTGGGGCAGTTTCTACCTGAACCCAGAGGAATGCGAGGCGGGTTATTACGATTTCGTTTTCACCTACGAGGGAAAAGCCGTCGCGACCCTGCTGACCCGCTTCTATAACGAGGGAGAGATCGGCGGCAGATCCGGCGCCGAGCTGGAAGCGCTGATGCGCGAATGATCTTCTCCCTGCTTTCAGAGAGGTTTTTAAGGCTCGTGGGAGACGCCGGCGGTTTGCCCGGTTGAGGCCCCGTCTCTCCGCGGATCTCGTCGGAGGCCCTCCGCAGGCCTGTACGATCGCTCATAAAGGACGCGGCTCCTTTCGGTTTGTGTTGCTGCCCGGCAGCTCAACTATGACCGAAAAGGCCGCGTCCTTCATCTTCTTATTCGATCGTCCGGGACGTATCGAGACCCCGCTGTGATTATTTTGTACAGATAACAAGTCTGTATTGCAGTCTGTTGTCTCGTATGGTAGAATACCCCCTGTTAGGGGGTATTTTTTATGCAATCGACCGTTTACATCATCGGCGCTATCGCCCTGTACCTGATGGGTATGGTGGCCGTGGGCGCGAAGTTCTCCAAGAGCAGTTCGGACACCTCCGGATCCTTCTATCTGGGCGGCCGGCGCCTGGGCCCGCTGGTGGCGGCCATGAGCGCCGAGGCGTCCGATATGAGCTCCTGGCTGCTGATGGGCGTTCCGGGACTGGCGTACTTTACCGGTATCGCGGACGCTTCCTGGACCGTCATCGGCCTGGCCCTGGGCACCTACGTCAACTGGCTGCTGGTGGCCAAGCGTCTGCGCCGCTACTCCGTGATCGCCGGGGACTCCATCACCGTTCCGGAATTCTTTTCCCGGCGGTATCACGATGACAAGAATTCCCTGCGCATGATCGCGGCGATCGTGATCATCGTCTTCTTCGTTCCCTACACGGCCTCGGGCTTTGCCGCCATCGGCAAGCTCTTCAACAGCCTCTTCGGCTGGGATTACACCGCCTCCATGATCGTGGGAGCCGCCATCGTGGTCCTGTATACCGTTCTGGGCGGCTTCATGGCCGTTTCCACCACCGACTTCATCCAGTCCGTCGTCATGACCATCGCGCTGGTCACCGTGCTGGTCTTCGGCATCAATACCGCGGGAGGCTGGGGCGCCGTGTGCGACAACGCCAACTCCCTCACCGGGTACATCAGCCTGACCTCCATGACCAATATCATGACCAAAGAGGTCACGCCCTACGGCCTGCTCACGATCTGCTCCACCATGGCCTGGGGCCTGGGCTATTTCGGCATGCCCCACATCCTGCTCCGCTTCATGGCCATCGAGGATGAGAACAAGATCGCCCTTTCCCGCCGGATCGCTTCCGTGTGGGTGGCCATCGCCATGGTGGTCGCCATCGTCATCGGCATCGTGGGATACGGCATGAGCGCCAACGGCAGCATCGTCACCCTGGAGACCGCTTCCGCCGCTGAGAGCATCATCGTCAAGATCGCGGATCTGCTGGCGACCCACGGCGTGGCCGCGGCGCTGCTGGCCGGGATTATCCTGGCGGGCCTCCTGGCCTCCCCCATGTCCCCCGCCGATTCCCAGCTGCTGGCCGCGTCCTCCAGCGTTTCCGAGGACCTGGTGAAGGGCTTCTTCGGCGTCAAGCTCACGGACAAGCAGACTCTGGTCGTGGCCCGCGCCACGGTCATCTGCATCTCGCTGCTGGGCGTCGTACTGGCCCGCAACCCGGAGAGCAACGTCTTCCGCATCGTGTCCTTCGCCTGGGGCGGCTTCGGCGCCGCTTTCGGCCCCGCCATGCTGCTGGCCCTGTTCTGGAGACGGTCCAACCGTCAGGGGACTCTGGCCGGTATGGTGGCAGGCGGCGTGATGATCTTTGTGTGGAAGTTCCTCCTGCGCCCCCTGGGCGGCGCCTGGAACATCTACGAGCTGCTGCCGGCGTTCCTGATCTCCCTGGCCGTCAACGTGATCGTCAGTCTGGCGACGCCCGCTCCGGACGCTTCCGTTCAGGCGGAATTCGACGCCGCCAAGGGCTGAACCGCGTAAAAAACACACCGGTCGGGGATCCCCGGCCGGTGTTGCTGTAACAGGTTTTATTTTTCCAGATCCCGGTGGGTGACCGTCACCGCGGGAAACCGCGACCGCAGGTGTTTCCCCACCAGCTCCGCGAAGGTGACCGAGCGGTGGTGCCCGCCCGTACAGCCGAAGGCGATCATCAGATGGCTTTTGCCCTCCCGCTCGTAGAGAGGGATGCTGAACTCCAGCAGCCCCGCCAGCCGCTCGTACATCTGCCGGCTGTCGGGGGAATCCATGATGAACTGCCGCACCTCCTCATCCAGCCCGGTCTTTTTCCGGAGCTCGGGGACGTAAAAGGGATTCGGCAGGCATCTGACGTCGAAGACCAGATCCGCGTCGTGGGGGATCCCGTTTTTGAATCCGAAGGAGATGCATTCGACGGACATGACGCCGCCGACGGCGTCCCGAAACAGTTCCGTGATACGCCCCTTGAGCACGCCGGCGGAGATCCTCGTGGTATCGATGACCACGTCCGAACGCTTCTTTGCCGGAGCCAGCAGTTTCCGCTCCTGGGCGATGGCCTCGTTGAGGCCCGAGGCGCCCTGGCCGATCAGCGGGTGGCGTCTTCGCCCCTCCTTGAAGCGGTCCAGCAGGGACTCATCCGAGGCGTCCAGAAACAGCAGGCGAAAGCTGCAGCCCATGGAGGACAGCCGGTCCAGGGCGTTGTCGAATTCCGAAAACATCTCTCCTGCCCGGGCGTCCACCACGATGGCCATCCGGTTTTTCTCCCCCGACGTACGGCTGCCCAGCATGACAAAGCGGTCCAGCAGCTGCGGCGGCACGTTGTCTACGCAAAAGTAGCCGATGTCCTCCAGAGCGTTGACGGCTGTGGATTTCCCGGCGCCGGACATTCCGGTCACGATGACCAGATGCATATCCGCACCTCCCTGTTCGATCTTCTTTCCGCCAGTATGACACAAAACCCGGCTTTTTTCAACGGCCGGCGATCCGGCGCTAAAGAGCGCGGCCCCCGCCCGGGGACCCAAAAAGAGAAAACCTTCCCGGGATGCAGGAAATCGTCCTGTTCCGGACACCTTTGAGATGAAAGCCAAAAAGCGCAGCGGCTTTTGACCGACCCATCCGGGAAAAAGGAGGAACGTACCATGAAAAATACCGTATCCGCCAGGCTCACGGCGGTGCTTCTGGCGCTGTGCCTGTGCCTGACCGCCTGCGGCGCCAAGTCCAACAGTTCTTACGTCTACGGGGAGTCCAGTTCCGCCGCCTACGCCGAGGCCCCCATGCCCGCGGCGGCCCAGTACAAGGAAAGCGCTTACGATGAGGAAGCGGCCCACTGGGATATGGAGATCCCGGCCGAGCCCGACGCCATCGCCGTGGGCGAGAGCGGCTCCGCCGTGCCCGCGTCCGACCGCAAGATCGTCTATACCGGCTCCATGGAGCTGCAGACCAAGGAGTTCGACGACGCCCTGGCCGCCATCACCAAACTGGTGGGGGAAGCGGGGGGCTACGTCTCTTCCCAGGAAGTCAGCGGCCGCAGCCTCACCTACCGGGGCAACTATTACGAGCGCCGCGCCTCTCTGACGATCCGCGTCCCCGCGAAAAAGTTTGACAGCCTGATGAGCGGCGTCGCGGGGATCTGCAACGTCACGGACCGTTCCGTATGGACGGATGACATCAGCGAACGCTATTACGACGCGGAGGTCCATCTCTCCACCCTGCGCCTGCAGGAGGAGCGGCTTCTGGATATCCTTTCCAAGGCGGAAAAGCTGGAGGACGTGATCACCCTGGAGCAGGCCCTTTCCGACGTGCGCTATGAGATCGAGTCCTTGACGGCCCAGCTGCGCCGCATGAAGGACCAGGTGGATTACTCCACCCTGACGCTGACCCTCCAGGAGGTCGTAGAGTACAGCGAAGTGGAAGCCCCTCCCGCCACCTTCGGGGAGAAGGTCTCCGAGGCCGCCAAACGCTCCGCCCAGAGCATCGGCAATTTCTTTGAGGGCCTGATCCTCTGGATCATCGAAGATCTGCCGCTGGTCCTGCTGTGGCTGCTGCTGATCTGCTTCGTGCTCTGGGTGCTGGTACGGGTGCTGCGGTTCATCTTCCGCAGGACCGGCGCTCCCTCCGGGGAAAAGAAGCCCCTCTTTAGGCGCGGAAAGAAAAACGAAGGCGCCGCCCCCGCCGAGGAACCCCGGGAAGGGCAGGAGCCTCCCCGGAACTGACGGCTCCCGGTCTTTACGGGAGCGGGAACAAAAATGAACGGACCCGCGAAAGAGACGAACGCCGGCCGCCGGAGGCAGCCGGCGTTCCCTTTGTTTCCGGGGCGGGGGACGGTCCCGAAAGGGGGCCGCCCCCGCTTTTTTGCGTATACAGGGACCGATAGTCATTGACTATCCCAGGGCTATGTGGTTAAATTAACATGATAAAACGGCTTTTTCGGCTGTGAGGAGTGAGGAAAGACCCGTAAAGCCGTTAGCGCCAGGACCGTAGGACGGTCGACGAGGTTGGCAGCCATCGAAAGACTCGGCGGGTGCTGCCACGGCGGAGCGGTGCGCCGTCAGGGAGAAGACAAAAAGCAGAATCAACACTGTAACAGAGGCTCTCCCGCCACCGAAACGCGCCGCGCGGACAGAAAAGCCCGCGGCGAAAATGAGTTTTAGGAGATTTCACATATGAGAGTCGTTATCCAGGAAAACTATGAGAAGATGAGCAAGTGGGCGGCAAATTACATCGCCGCGAAGATCAGAGCCCACAAGGAGGACCGTCCCTTCGTCCTCGGGCTGCCTACCGGTTCCTCTCCCATCGGCGTCTACCGGGAACTGGCGCGCATGAACCAGGCGGGAGAGCTGTCCTTCGCCAACGTGATCACCTTCAATATGGACGAATACCTGGGCCTTCCCCGCGAACACGATCAGAGCTACTGGTATTTCATGCACGAGAACTTCTTTGACCATCTCCGGGATATGAAGCCGGAAAATATCAATATTCTGAACGGCATGGCGGAGGATCCTGAGGCGGAGTGCGCCCGCTATGAGGAGAAGATCGCCGCCTGCGGAGGCATCGACCTGTTCATGGGAGGCATCGGCGTGGACTGCCATCTGGCCTTCAACGAGCCCTACACGTCCCTCACTTCCCGCACCGGCCTGCGCAACCTCACCACCGACACCCGCATCGTCAACTCCCGCTTTTTCGGGAACGATCCCGAAAAAGTCCCATCCCAGGCGCTGTCCGTGGGCATCGGCACCGTTACCGACGCCAGAGAAGTCCTGGTGCTGATCTCCGGCCACAACAAGGCCCGGGCCCTGGCGGCCACCGTGGAGGGAGGCGTGAGCCAGAAGTGGACCTGCAGCGCTCTGCAGATGCACAACGGCGCCATCATCGCCTGCGACGAGGAAGCCTGCGGCGAGCTTACGGTGGATACCTACAAGTATTTCCTGGATATCGAGAAAAAAGAGAGGCTGTAAGATGTATACGATCAGAGATCTCTACGATCTTGACCACACCCTGGCCGGGGACTACCTCTCCCGGTTCACCTATCCCTGGGAGGCGTTGGCGGGCATCAAGGAACTGATCCTCACCCTCGGGCCCGCTCTGGGGGAGGAGTACGAGGAAGTCGCCGAGCACGTCTGGGTCCACAAGACGGCCACGGTGTTCCCCTCCGCCTATCTGGGAGCCCCCTGCATCATCGGGCCCCGGACCGAGGTCCGCCACTGCGCCTTCATCCGCTCTTCCGCCCTGGTGGGCGCGGACTGCGTGGTGGGCAACTCGGTGGAGCTCAAGAACGTGATCCTCTTCGATCACGTGCAGACGCCCCACTACAATTACGTGGGGGATTCCATCCTGGGCTATTATTCCCATATGGGAGCCGGCTCCATCACCTCCAACGTAAAAGCCGATAAAAAGCCGGTGGTGGTGCACAACGGAGAGGAACAGCTGGAGACGGGCATCAAGAAATTCGGCGCCATGCTGGGCGACCACGTGGAAGTGGGCTGCAACGCCGTGCTCAACCCCGGCACCGTGGTGGGCCGCAATACCAACGTGTATCCCACCTCCTGCGTGAGGGGCGTCGTGCCGGCGAACAGCATCTACAAGGTCTCCGGAGAGATCACTGCAAAGCACGAATAAGGAGCGTTTTATACTATGGGCAAATATTTCGGAACGGACGGCTTTCGGGGGGAAGCCAACAAAGAGCTGACCTTTGACCACGCCATCCGGATCGGCAGATTCCTGGGCTGGTACTACGGGGCTTCCAGAGGCAGGAAGGCCAAAGTGGTCATCGGCAAGGATACCCGCCGCTCCAGCTATATGTTTGAGTACGCGCTGTGCACCGGCCTGATGGCCAGCGGAGCCGACGCCTACATCATGCACGTCACCACCACCCCCTCGGTGGCGTATATCACCCGGGTGGACGGCTTTGACTGCGGCATCATGATCTCCGCCTCCCACAATCCCTACTACGACAACGGCATCAAGCTGATCAACGGCAACGGGGAAAAGATGGACGAGGAGACCATCCTGAAGGTCGAGGACTACCTTGACGGAAAGACGGAAGTTCCGGTCGCCGGGCGGGAAGACATCGGCCGCACGGTGGACTACGTGGCCGGCCGCAACCGCTATATCGGCTACCTGATCTCCCTGTCCAGGTTCAGCTTCAAGGGCAAAAAAGTGGGTCTGGACGTGGCCAACGGTTCCGCCTGGCAGATCGCGAAAAGCGTGTTTGACGCCCTGGGCGCCAGGACCTTCGTGATCAACGACGAGCCCAACGGGTACAATATCAACACGGACTGCGGCTCCACCCATATCGAGCATCTGCAGCGGTTCGTCACGGAAAAGTGCCTGGACGTGGGCTTCGCCTACGACGGGGACGCCGACCGCTGCCTCTGCGTGGACGAAAGGGGCAACGTGGTCACCGGCGACCATATCCTCTATATCTACGGCCTGTACATGAAGGAGCGGGGCAAGCTGGTCAACAACAAGGTGGTCACCACGGTGATGAGCAACTTCGGCCTGTACAAGGCCCTGGATAAGGTGGGCATCGGGTACGAAAAGACCAAGGTGGGCGACAAGTACGTCTACGAGAACAGGGACCAGAACGGCCACCGCATCGGCGGGGAGCAGTACGGCCACATCATCTTTACCAAGTACGCCACCACGGGGGACGGCATCCTCACCAGCCTCAAGGTGATGGAGGCCATGCTTTCGAAGGAAAAGCCCCTGAGCGAGCTGGCGGCACCGGTGGCGTTCTATCCCCAGGTGCTCAAAAACGTGCGGGTCAGGAGCAAGCCCGACGCCCAGAACGATCCCGACGTACAGGCCGCCGTGCGGCGCGTCTCCGAGGAACTGGGAGATACGGGGCGCATCCTGGTGCGGGAGAGCGGCACCGAGCCGGTGATCCGGGTGATGGTCGAGGCAGACACCGACGAGATCTGCGAAAAGTACGTGGAGTCCGTCATCGACGTGATCCGCGCGAAAGGCCACGTGATCTGATCCTCCGGGATCCGCCGGGCCTTGCGGAAAAGGCGCTTTTAAAAACTGCATCGATCCTGAGGGCCTTCCTTGCTGGGGCCCTCGTTTTTTCTGTATACGCGAAGAATCGCCCGGTTTGCGGGGCGGCGGGGTCCCGGAGGCTTTTGCTCCCATTTATCCCGATATCCAATATGTTATATCCGGGACGGATTGCGGAGAAAAAATTATGGATTATTCAGTATTCGCCCCTATTGAAATATACCGTGCCGCTGTGGTAAAATGCATAAGAATAGGCTAATATGCCCGAAATGGGTTTAGCGGGCATCGCGGAAGGACCTGAAACGGCTTTATGAAGGGAAGGTCCGCGGGCCGCCTGATATGAAAAGAGGATTGTTATGACCGTCATCGTCACCGGCGGGGCAGGCTTTATCGGCAGCAATTTCATTTTTTACCAGCTTGCCGCTCACCCGGAGGATCGCATCGTATGTATAGATAAGCTCACCTACGCGGGCAATCTTTCCACGCTGGCGCCTGTGCTGGATGCGCCTGATTTCCGCTTCGTAAAAGCGGACATCTGCGACAGGGAGGCCGTGGACGCCCTCTTCGCGGAGGAAAAGCCTGATATCGTCGTCAATTTCGCGGCGGAGAGCCACGTGGACCGTTCGATCGAAGATCCCGGTCTGTTCCTTCAAACCAACATCATCGGCGCCGGCGTCCTGATGGACGCCTGCCGCAAGTACGGCGTGGGGAGATACCATCAGGTCTCTACGGACGAGGTCTACGGCGACCTTCCTCTGGACAGGCCCGACCTCTTTTTTACCGAGGAAACGCCCATCCATACCAGTTCTCCCTATTCCTCTTCCAAGGCCTCCGCGGACCTGCTGGTGATGGCTTATCACCGCACCTACGGCCTGCCGGTCTCTCTTTCCCGCTGCTCCAACAACTACGGGCCCTATCATTTCCCGGAAAAACTGATCCCTCTGATGATCATCAACGCTCTGAACGATAAGCCCCTGCCGGTGTACGGAGAGGGGCTTAACGTGCGTGACTGGCTCTATGTGGAAGATCACTGCAGAGCCATCGATCTTATCATCCGCAACGGAAAGGACGGCAGCTTTGATACCGTGGGCCAGGTGTACAACATCGGCGGCCACAACGAGATGAAGAACATCGATATCGTCCGCCTGATCTGCAAGGCTCTGGACAAGCCGGAAAGCCTGATCACCTACGTGGCCGACCGCAAGGGACACGATCTCCGCTACGCCATCGATCCGGCCAAGATCCATCGGGACCTGGGCTGGCTGCCGGAGACGAAATTTGCCGACGGCATCAAGAAGACCATCGACTGGTATC
>JAEEGL012220605.1_pt1 | contig 23096 bp, 20 predicted proteins | sample 9134231 | NCBI WGS metagenome assembly JAEEGL01 (sample SAMN16246548, study PRJNA631951) | gut metagenome | biome: gut microbiome; feature: rumen; material: fiber-attached | host: Bos | place: Iran: Karaj | collected 2018-10
CTCGTATTCTCTAACCGAAAAATCTTTATCTCTAACCGAACTATCCGAATGAATCCGAATTCGGTCTGGTTCGGATGATTCGGTTAGATGCTTATGGTCGGGTGTGTAGCGGAACGAGGCGGTGCCGAAGGTCTTGAACACCGACACCTTGGAACCGCCGACAGCGGCGGAGACGGCCTTGGCCAGCTCGATGCCTATGTGCACCTCGCCGCCTTCACTGTGGCCGATACACACCACATCGATGTCGGTACAGGGGCGCTGAAGGAAGTAGTCGCGCACCACTCCCCCGACGGCATAGGCGTCGATACCCATGCGGTCGGCCTCTTGTCCGACGATGCGGTAGATCTCAAGCCCCAGGTCAATCATCAATATTCTGTCTTCTCAACCAAGTTACCCTCCTGGTCATAGACCTCCCAAAGGCCTGTAGGGACGCCATGTTCGTACTGCCCGATGTAGTAGGGCGCGCCGTTATCGCGGTAGACTCGGTAGGCACCTTCCTCCTTACCGTTGACGAAAGTGGCCTCGGCCTGCACATTACCGCCCGGGTGGTAGAACACCCAACGGCCCTCACGCTGGCCGTCGACCATGATACCCTCGCTGCGCAACTGCATTGTACTGAAGTATTGCAGCCAGTGTTGCTCGTTGCCTTTGTAGTATACCACCGTCATTGGATGGCCGGTCTCGCTGACCTCGACCACGCGCATCGAGTCGTAGTCGGTCACCACCTCGGTACCATCGGCGTTGGTAATGGTCCATTTGCCCTTGTCATGGGTGGCCGTCACCGAGCCGTCGGCGGCGGCAAAAGTCTGTTTCTGGTGCGCTTTGGAGCCACAACCCACCATCAGCAGGGCCGCCATCATCGCACAAAAGCATATCGTTCTTTTCATCATGTTGGTCATAACGCAGTCTATAGTCTTATTATTGTACCATAAAAGTTTCTTTAATCCACAGCTTGGTAGAGGCGACCCGGCAGGGCACGCACCACTCGCTGCATCTCAAGGTCGAACAATACGCCGGCCACCCGCGGCATTGGCATCTCGCTGAGGGCCACCATCTCGTCGATAGTCATCTGCCCTCGCTTGTGCAGTAGGTCGTAAAGGCGTTGACCATCGGGCGAAAGCGTCGGGAAAAGTTCCTGCTGTCTGGCCGTATTGTCGAGGTTGAGAGGCCACCCCATCTGGTAGGCGATGTCGTTAGCATCCCGCACCAAGAGGGCTTTACTGGTGGCAATGAGGTTGTTGGTGCCGCGGGAGTAGGTGTCTGTGACGCGGCCTGGCACGGCAAACACCTCACGATGATAGCCGTTGGCGATGGCAGCGGTGATGAGAGCGCCCCCTTTTTCAGAGGCTTCGATAATGACTGTGGCATCCGACAGGGCGGCAATGATGCGGTTGCGCGCCGGGAAGTAGCGCGGGTTGATGGCGGTATCGAAAGGGTATTCAGTCACCAAGGCGCCCCCTTGCTCCACAATCTCCTTGGCCAGGTTGCGGTTTTCGGGCGGATAGATGCGGTCCAGCCCGTGCCCCAACACGGCCACTGTCGGCAGACTGTGATCCAGTGCGGCACGGTGGGCGGCGGTATCGATGCCGTATGCCAACCCGCTGACCACCGGTAGTCCAAGGGGTTGCAACTGGCCGATCAGACGATCGGTCACATCACGCCCCTGTGGAGTGGCACGACGTGTGCCGACAACTGCCAGACTTCGCTCAGCATTAAGGTCGGCCTGCCCCAGCACATAGAGCACCACCGGACAGTCGGCCGTCTCGGCGCGGTTGAGACGCTGCGGGAAATCGTCGTCGGTGCAGAACAGAACTCTTATGCCATGTGCCTCAGCTTGACGCAGTTCCGCCTCGGCACGGGCATGGGTGGCCTTGGACAGGATGGCGTCGAGCGGCTGACGGTGGCTGCCAAAAGCCAGTTTCAACTCGGTCGGTGGCAGGGCAAAGATGTCCTCTCCGGGAAAGGTGTCGAGCAATTTGCGACAACTGGTGGGGCCCAGTCCGGGAATCATCGAGAGAGCTATCTGACTGATCTTGTCCACTTAATCTATCTTGGAGTTAAGGATTTGAGGAGTTATGGAGTTAGGACAGCCGAGTTTTCCGAACCCACTGTTCGAGGGTACGCAGGGTACCGTAACTGCTTGCGAGGCGACTGTGCCATTCGTCGGGCGCCACCCATTCGACTGCGGTGATGCCTTCCTCGCCCTGTGGACGACCGACGGGCCTCGTACCCACACAGTTGACCCTGAACCAAGAGGTCTGTTTCAGGTGCCATCCGCCATAGAGGTTGAACACATGGTAGGTCTTGCAGGCCAGCATGTTGTTAGCCTTTGCAAAGACTTCGATCCCCGTCTCCTCCCCCACCTCGCGGAGGGCGGCCTGCATAAGGGTCTCACCCGCCTCGACCTTGCCCTTCGGCAGATCCCAACGGCCGTTGCGTTGAATGAGGAGCAGATTGCCATCCTCGTCGCTCACGATGCCACCGGCGGCACGTACCCACCGCATCCGACGCTTCAAGCATCGCAACAGGCACAGCGGCACGTCGAAGGTACGGTATTTATAGCTGAGTTTCACTGCAATTCGTATTTAAGCACTTCGCGGCCCTTCTGGAAGAGTGTGAGCGCGTAGGGTGTCAGCAGGCAGCCGTCGGCCTTGGCAAGGAGGGCCAGGTAGCGCTCCTGTTCGGCCATATCGCCCTCGGGACACTGCACGTCACCACCGCTGACATACATAACATTAAGACTGTAACGGCTACCCTCGGCGCTCACACGGTCGAGCTTGAGGGTGTAGTCGGCAAAGTAACGGTTGCAGGCCACGCGTCCACGCAGGGTACCCGACTCGGGGTGGAACATCAGGATGATGGGGTCGTTCGACGGCGCCACCTCCTTACCGCGTTGAGCGACAAGCTGCCACACCTGATCCTTGTCGAACCGCAGCGCCCCGGCCGCATCGTCGGTCGTCGCCCTGTTCGAGCCGCATCCCACCAGTGCAAGTGCCACCAGGGCCATCAGTATCAAATTATTCTTCAGCCTCATTATCTGACTACTTAGCAAAAAATTCAACCAATCAATCCGGCTGCAAAGATACACAAAAAAAATGGATTGCGTGTTAATTAGTTGAAAAAGGCGTATTTAAGGGGCTTGGGTTGGGGTCAAGTCCCTATCAAGGCGCTGAATGCTGGCTGGATGCTGGCTGAAAACAGGGGGTTTTCAGCAAGGTTCCAGCAAGGTATCAGCCAGCAATCAGCGTAATAACCTGACGTATAGTGCGTTAAAGTGTACTAGTTCGTTCTATCTTTTTCATTTTGAACACGATAGATGGTTTCGGATTTTTTTTTCAACAATAATACGAAATGTATTTAATTGGCGTTACAAGTATGTTTTGGAACAGGAGAACAAGGGACGTATCGTGATGGCGGTGAGCAATGACCTGCTGACCGACCAGCGCGTGGAACGCCACCGGCATACGCTGTCGGAGGCGGGTTTCGATGTTGTCGTCCTGGGCCTGAACGAGCTTCCCACACGCCACCGGCGCGGCTGGCGGTTCTACCTGGAGCTGAACATGGCGTTGCGCCGCGAGGTGGGGCGCCACCGGCCCGACATCGTGTGGGCCAACGACACGGACACCCTGCTGGGCTGCTGGCTGGCAGCGCGGCGGACACGGGCGCGGCTGGTGCTCGACTGTCACGAGTTGTTCCCCGAGGTGCCCGAGATACAGCACAAGCCGCTGGTGAAGTGGGTGTGGCGGACGCTGGAGCGGTGGCTGATGCCGCGATGCGATGCCCGGCTGACGGTGTGCGAAAGCATCGCCGACTACTACCGGCAGCGCTACGGCGTATCGATGGAGGTGGTGAGGAATATGAGCGCAAGGAGCGATTCTGAATCGGGAAGAGAGGATGGTGAAAGACAGGATGCGTCTTCGTCATCAGAATTCAAAGTTCAGGATTCGAAACTGCTTTTGTACCAAGGCCGTGTGAACCTGGGGCGTGGTGTGGACTGGGCCATCGACGCGTTGGAGTGGCTCGAGGACTGCCACCTGGTGGTGGCCGGCGACGGCGACTTGCTGGAGCCGATGAAGGCCTATGCCGCGTCGAAGCCATGGGTCGGACGGGTGCAGTTCCTGGGGCGGGTGATGCCCGACGAGGTGCGGCGGCTGACGCCGCAGGCCGACGTGGGACTGGTGATGCTGGAAGACATGGGTCTGAGCTATCACTACGCATTGCCCAACCGCATCGGCGACCTGGTTGAGGCCGGGGTGCCGATGGTGGTGAGCGACCTGCCGGAGATGGCGCTTTTTGTGCGGCGCCATCAGGTGGGCGAAGTGATGCAAGGCACAGGGGCACAGGCGCTGGCGGCCAGCGTCAAGCGGGTGCTCGACAAGGGGGATTACGACTTTTCGTCGGCCCGAAGCGACATGGATTGGAATAAAGAAAAACAAATACTGATACAAACAGCTTACAAATTATGTTCTACAACATCTTTTTGATTGTCTATTGCATTGGAGTGATTGCCGGCCTATGGCTCGTTTTCGGGAAAGCTGGCGTGAAGCCGTGGAAGGCGGTGATACCCGTCTACAACATAGTGGTATGGATCAAGATCTGCGGCAAGAAGTGGCCGTGGTACATCTATTTCCTGATACCGGCCATCAATGTGTTCACCTTCCTGCTGCTGGTGGTGGAGTCGGCGAGGGTGTTCCGCCGCTATAACTTCTGGGAACAGACCTTTGCAGTCATCTTTCCGTGGATCTACCTGCCGTGGCTGGGTACGCAGAGGAAGTCGAAATACATCGACCCCAAGGTGGAGAAGCCCCGGAAAGAAGAGGGCTTGCGCGATTGGGCCGACGCCATCGTCTTCGCACTGGTGGCGGCAATGATTATTCGCAGCCTGTTTGTCGAGCTGTACAACATCCCGTCGAGCTCGATGGAAAAGAGCCTGATGGTGGGCGACCACGTGCTGGTGAGCAAGATGACCTACGGCGCCAAGACAGCACAGACACCGCTGGCCATACCGCTCATCCACAATGTAATACCCGGTACCAACGGCACAGTGGAGTCATACCTGAAATGGATCCAACTGCCCTACCACCGCTATCCAGGCCTGAGCAAGGTGAAACGCTATGACGCCGTGGTGTTCCATTACCCCGATGGCGACACGATGTGCACGGCCCTGTTCAGCAATATGAGCTACCACGAGGCGGTACGTCGGTACGGACGTGAGGCTGTAATGGCCGACCAAGTGTTTGACAGTAATACTGGCGAGCGCATCGAGATGGGCCAAATCCGTGTACGTCCGGTCGACAAGCGTGAGAACTTCATCAAACGCTGCATCGGTCTGCCGGGCGAAGACATCCAGATTGTCGACCAGCAGGTGTTCATCAACGGGCAGCCCATCGACAATCCGAGCGACGCCCAGTTCACCTATGCCGTGCTGTTCAACCCCATCGCCCTCCCCGAACGGGTACTCGACCAGGCAGGTGTCAGCCATGAGGACATCGAGCGTGCCCACGAACAGATGTATTACAATAACACACCGTACTACATCATCCCCATGTCGCCTGCCAAAGCACGCAAGCTGGCCGCCAAATACGAGGTGATCGACCTTCAACCTTTCATCCGTCCGGCCGACTCGACGTCGGACGAACTGTTCCCCAATGTCAAGGGCTATAACTGGAGTATCGACAACTACGGTCCCGTGCACATCCCCTCCAAGGGCGAGACTTTGCATCTGAACGACAGCATCCTGCCTTTCTACCGCCGCATCATCGAGGTGTTTGAAGGCAACACCCTCGAGGTCAAGGATGGCCATATCTTCATCAACGGAGAGGAGACGACGGAATACACTGTCAAGATGAACTACTACTGGATGATGGGTGACAACCGCCACAACAGTATCGACAGCCGCTACTGGGGCTTTGTACCAGAAGACCATGTGGTCGGCAAGGCCCAGTTCATCTATTTCAGTTGGGACAAAGACCATGGAAAGGTACGCATGAACCGCATGTTCCGCAAGGCATCTACCATGTAACACACTATGACAACAATGGATCACGACGAAGATATCATACAAGAGAACGAAGGTTCCACCATGTCGCTCGGCGGCATGTTCAAGGACTACTGGATCGACTATGCCTCTGACGTTATTCTCGACCGCTCGGTGCCCGACATCGACGACGGCCTGAAGCCTGTGCAACGCCGCATCCTCCACGCCATGCGTGAGACCGACGACGGACGCTACACCAAGGTAGCCAATATCGTGGGTAACACCATGCAGTACCACCCTCACGGCGATGCCTCGATCAAGGATGCTCTTGTCAATATGGGCCAGAAGGAGTTGCTGATTGACTGCCAGGGTAACTGGGGCAACATTCTCACCGGCGACGATGCTGCCGCCGGCCGTTATATCGAGGCACGACTTTCAAAATTTGCCAAGGAGGTGGTCTTCAACCCCAAAACCACCCAATGGAAACCCTCCTACGATGGACGCAAGCAGGAGCCTGTCAGCCTGCCCATCAAGTTTCCCTTGCTACTTGCCCAAGGCACTAAGGGTATCGCTGTCACACTGACGAGTGTCATTCTGCCATATAATTTCTGCGAATTGCTCGAGGCAAGCGTCAAGATACTACGTGAAGAGGAATTTGAAATCTTCCCCGACTTCCCCACAGGCGGTCTGATCGATGTGAGCAAATACAATGATGCCGCCCTTGGTGGACGTCTACGCATTCGTGCCAAAATGCACTATGATGAGAAACGCAAGGCAATCGTCATCACCGAACTACCCTATACGGTCACTACAGACGTGCTCATCTCCAGCATTCTCACTGCTAACGAGAAGGGCAAAATCAAGATTAAGAAGGTTGACGACAACACCGCCGCCCAGGTTGAAATTGTAGTCTATCTGCCTACTGGCGTTAGTCCGGATCAAACCATTGACGCCCTCTATGCCTTCACCAACTGCCAGATCAGTTTCTCTCCCCAGACATGCGTCATCGTCGATGAGAAGCCTGTCTTCATGACAGCTTCCGACATACTGCGTCACAACACCTTCCGTACACGCGACCTGTTACGTCAAGAACTGGAAATACAGCTAGGTGAACTGGAAGACCGTTGGCATTGGGTCAGTCTCGAAAAGATATTCTTCGAGAAAGGCATCTATAAAAAGATGGAGAAAAAAGACAGCAGCACATGGGATGAACAGGTGGATGATATGCTGGCTGCCTTTGGTCCCTACCGCAAGAAGTTCAAGCGCGAGATTACCCGCGAGGATGTGCTGAAGCTCACTGAGAAGCCTGTTCGCAAGATCAGCAAGTTCGACATCAAAAAAGCAGCCGAAGAGATTGAGTCCATCGAGATGACAATCGACGAGGTAAAAAACCATTTAGCCCACCTAACCGACTATGCCGTACGTTACTTCCAAGACATACTGAAGAAATATGGCAAGGGTCGCGAGCGCAAGACCGAGATACGTAACTTCGACGATATTGAGGCCACACAAGTCGCCATAGCCAACGAGAAACTCTATGTCAACTACCAGACTGGTTTCGTCGGCTGGGGCCTCAAACGCGAGGATGGGGTCGAGGTTGCCTGTGAATGCTCAAGGCTTGATGACATTATCGTGTTCCGTCGCGATGGTACCATGATGGTCACCAAGGTGCAAGAAAAGGGATTCGTCGGATCAAAGGATTGCAAGGAACTGCTCTACGTCAGTGTCTTCCGCAAACGCGACGAACGAACGGTCTACAACATGATCTATCGCGATGGTACAGCAGGCTACGCCATGGTCAAACGCTTCAGTGTCACCGCCATCACACGCGATCGTGACTATCCCCTCACCAAAGGCTCGCGTGGCAGCAAGGTGCTCTACTTCACAGCCAACCCCAACGGTGAAGCCGAGGTGGTCACAGTCCATCATGTCAGTAGCCCTAAGTTGAAGAAGGTTTCGTTCGACTTCGACTTTAAGACGCTCGCCATCAAGGGTCGTCAATCTATGGGCAACATCCTCACACGTAATGCCGTCCGCAGCATCAACCTCAAGGATGAAGGCGTCAGCACCCTCAGTGCTCGCAAGATATGGTTCGATGAGAGCGTGAAACGCCTGAATGTGAACGAAGCCGGTCGCTATATTGGCGAGTTCAAAGGAACGGACAGAATCCTCGCCCTCATGCAGAGTGGTTCTTATCGTACAACCTCGTTCGATCTGGGCAATCACTACGATGACGACCTCATCGAACTTCTCAAATTCCGACCCGACCAACCGGTCACCGTCCTATATCGCTCGGCCGACGGATACCCCTACCTCAAACGATTCATACCCGAATCCACCGACCGTAAGACCGCCTTCCTCGACGATGACGGCAGCAGCCTTGTTGCCCTCAACCTGGACTTCTACCCCCGTCTCGAGGTGGTCTACACCGCCGACAGCGGCAAGAAGATACAGTCGGAGATCATCGAGGTCGAAGACTTTATTGCCGTCAAAAGCAGCAAAGCCAAAGGCAAGCGCATCACCACCTTCGCCGTCGAACAGTTCAACTGGCTCCAGCCTTTGAAAGAAGACCCCGAGCCATCTACTGAGACAGAAGATATTGAGGATACAACCGAAACCAACGACCGCCAAGGCTTTGCCGAAGGCACCCAGACCCAACTCTTCTAGTCTATGCGAATTCTCGTACTGCTACCGCGTTTCCCCTACCCTCTCGACAAGGGCGACAAACTGCGTGCCTACCACCAGATTGTCGAGCTGGCAAAGCAGCACGAGGTCTATCTCTTCGCCCTATCACACAACAAGGTGAAGAACGACGACTATGACCATCTTCACACCTTATGTACGGCCGTCGACTATGTGCGGCTGCATTGGTGGGAGAGTGCATGGGGTATTCTCAAAGCATTCCTCTCTGGCAAACCTCTGCAACTCGGCTACTGGGACTCTTGCCGTGCTCGACGTGCCTACACCCGCTGGGAACATCAGGTACAGCCTGACGTAGTCTACTGTCAGATGGTGCGCACAATACCCACTGTGACAGGCTCCACCTGTCGCAAGGTGCTCGACTTTCAGGATGCCCTGTCGCTCAACACACGTCGCCGCATGGAGCGGAGTCACGGACTGATGAAGATGATACTCCGGTATGAATGCCGAGCCTTGCAGCGCACTGAACAAGAGGCTCTACACCTGTTCGACGCCACCACCGTCATCAGCGCTGTCGACCAGGCCGCCCTCGACCCCTCGGTACACATCGTACCCAACGGTGTCGACACTGACTATTTCAATGTTGCCAGCCACCAACGATCCATCGCCTACACCATTGTCTTCACCGGCAACATGTCCTATGCGCCCAACGTCGACGCGGCCTGCTGGCTGGTGAAAGAAATCATGCCGCTGGTATGGAAGCAATGCCCCTACGGCGTAAAGGTACTGATTGCCGGCGCCGATCCCAAACCGGCCGTCAAAGCTTTGGCCGGTCCCAAGGTCACCGTCAGCGGTCGCCTGCCCGACATCCGCGATGCCTACGCTTCGGCAAAGATGTTTGTCGCCCCTATGCGCATCGGCTCGGGAATGCAGAACAAGCTGCTCGAGGCCATGTCGATGGGCTTACCGTGCGTCACCACCACCCTTGCCGCCACTCCGCTGGGTGCAAAAAACTTCGAACATCTGCTCATTGGCGACAGCGCCGCACAGCTGGCCGACCTGATAGTGAAGCTCAACATCGACGAATTGCACCGTTCCATCGCCGACGGCGGCCGCCGTTTCGTCCAGGAACACTTCTCATGGCCCGCCGCTGTCGCCCCACTGGATCAATTATTAACTAAAAACTAAAGATATGAAACTCAACGGACGCAGAGAAAGCAACAACGTGGAAGACCGCCGTGGCAAAGGCGGAGCCGTCAAAGCCGGCGGCCTTGGACTGGGTGGTATTATCATTATCGGGCTGATCTGGCTCGTGACGGGCCGTGCCCCCGACACCAACACCCTGCAACAGATGACGCAAGGTGCCACCTCCGAGTACTCAGACGGCAAGGATTACAGTCAGGTAGATGTGGAGTTGATGACCTTCTGCCGTCAGATTCTGGCCGGCACCGAGGACGTATGGACGGCCGAATTCAAAAAGATGGGCATGACCTACCGTCCCCCAAAGATGGTCATTTTCTCCGACGCCGTCAACTCGGCCTGCGGCAATGCCACCTCGGCAGCCGGCCCCTTCTACTGCTCGGCCGACCAAACCGTATATCTTGACCTCGAGTTCTTTAAAAGCATGAAATCACAAATCGGTGCCGATGGCGACTTTGCCTACGCCTATGTGATTGCCCATGAGGTGGGACACCACGTGCAAAACCTTCTAGGCACCCTTGATGCCGCCCACCAACAGATGGCCCAATATGGCAAAAACACAGCCGGTTACAACCAAACCAGCGTGCGACTCGAACTGCAGGCCGACTACTATGCCGGCGTGTGGGCCTACCACGATAACAAGATGTTCGGCTCGCTCGAGGATGGCGATATCGAGGAAGCCCTGAACGCCGCCTCCAAAATCGGCGACGACTACCTGCAGAAACAAGCCTATGGCCGCGCCATGCCCGAGACCTTCAACCACGGCACTTCGGCCCAGCGTATGCGCTGGCTCAAGAAAGGCCTCTCCACCGGAAGCGTCAAGGGTGGCGACACCTTCTCCCCCTCCTACAACTCGCTCTAACTACTGACCAACAACCGCATCTGCCACCTGTTCGAGCCATTGGGCGTCGACATCGTCGAAGGTGGCCAGTTCGCGGCTATCAATATCGAGGACGGCCACCACACGGCCGTCCTTTCTCATCGGCACCACTATCTCGCTGCGGCTCTCCGAGCTACAGGCGATATGCCCCGGGAACTCCTCGACGTCGGGCACCACCACCGTCCGCACCTCCTTCCACGCCGTGCCGCAAACACCTTTTCCGTAGCCGATGTGAACACAGGCCAACGGGCCTTGGAAGGGGCCGAGGACGAGTTCATTATCCACCACGCGGTAGAAACCTGTCCACCAGAAACCGAACTCCTGATGTAGCAATGCGCTGACGTTCGCCATCTTGGCAATCATATCGCTTTCGCCCTCGCAGAGGGCCTTCACTTGCGGCAGCAGCCGCTCGTATTGTGTCTGTTTATTCATAGTCTTCTTTGTATTCTTGTTCCGAGAGCAGGCTGAGCAGATAGTCGGTCTCAAACTGCGGGGCGTTGACATCGTCGATGTGTCGTTCGGTGGCATTGGCAATGACCGCCGAATGGCCGTTGAGGGCCGCAAAAGGTGCAAACTGCGCCGCACGGTCGTAGAGCGTCATGTGGGGGTGGCGCCTCGACTGGTGGTGCGGCAGGTTGATGATGTCGTCGTAGTCTCCCATTCTTTTTATCGAATATAGTCAGTTCTTTATAGACAAAACGCTATGCATTGTGCCCGCCAATCTGCCGATTGCGTTCACGGGCCGTGGCCCCTTCCTCGAAATCGGTGCCTCGCAGCAGGGCGTTTTTCCCAAATTTTTTCTTGATTTTCAGTGTAGCTTCCTGTACCCGACGCTCACGCTGACGGAGGTTCTGTTCCTCGAGTCGTTGCTGTTCCATGGCCTCGTTGTCGGCAAAAAGGTCGAGTTGACGGTCTTGGATCACTGCATTTTCCGGCACCACATGGTAGGTGCCTATGGTCAATCGGCGCACCATCAGCTGCGGGTCGACGGTGCGGTCGAAGATGTCCATCACAGCATCGATAATCATACGCGACGATGATGTCGGCTGTGGCAGGTGGGCCGAGCCATGGGCCGGACGGGGCACTTGACGCCCATACCAGTCGAGCGCCATCTGGTTCTTGTCGGCCCTGGGGTTCTCACGGTCGTAACCCACAGTGAGTGTCAACTGGTCGGCGACCAGATGCTTGTCGACCATGCCCAATGCCACCGCCTCAGCCATCTCGCGGGCCACCACACGGGCCTTAGTAAAGGTGTAGGGTTCCTGCAACACCTGGCTGGTACTGAGCGAATTGGTCTCCGGCCGATAGGCCTTGATCTGCGCCATGGTGCAAGGTTCCCAGCCCCATGCGTGGTCGATAAGCAGTTCGGCGTTGACACCAAACAGCTTGTAAAGCGACTCTTCGTCGGTCAATGAACGGTGTGCCACATCACCCATGGTGTACATACCGTGGGACTGTAGTTTGCGTGCGATGCCGCGTCCCACGCGCCAGAAGTCGGTCAACGGCGTATGACTCCAGAGCTGTCGGCGGTACTCCATCTCGTCCAACTCGGCGATACGCACCCCGTCGGCGTCGGCAGGTATGTGTTTAGCCACGATATCCATGGCCACTTTACTGAGGTAGAGGTTGGTACCTATGCCCGCCGTGGCTGTAATACCGGTCTCACGCAACACGTCACGTATCATCCGTATGGCCAGTTCGTGTGGCGTACAGCGATAGGTGGCCAGGTAATTCGTGACGTCGATGAAGACCTCGTCGATTGAATAGACATGGATGTCCTCGGGCGCTACGTAACGAAGGTAGATGTTGTAGATCCGGGCACTGTAATCCATGTAGTAGGCCATCCTTGGCTTGGCGGCGATGAAATCCACCTCCAGCTCGGGGTGTTCTTTCAACTCGATATCGTTGACCGACTTGCCCCGTATGATACCTTCTGGCGAATGGTAAAGGCGATCGCGGTTCACCTCGTTCAAACAGTGTATCACCTCGAACAGACGGGCGCGGCCCGAGATGCCATAGGCCTTCAACGCGGGCGATACCGCCAGACAGATGGTCTTGTCTGTACGCGATACATCGGCCACCACAAGATTGGTAGTCAAGGGATTTAACCCTCGCTCCACACACTCCACCGAGGCGTAGAACGACTTGAGGTCTATGGCAATATAGCAGCTCATTCCAAGTGCAAAGATACGACTTTTTTTCCTACCGTTGTCAGATTTCGGTCAAAAAAGGGGTATTATATTGGCGTACTAACTCTAAAACACATAAAGGATGAAGAAAAACAAGATGATCACCCAACTGGTCACACTGCTGACGGCCGCAATGCTGACCCTGACGGCCTGCGAGCCCGAGAACAGTATTCCGGATGCAAACGACACCACGCCTGTCGCCCCACCAACCCCCTCTACCGCCGATCTGCTGGTAGGCCGCTGGCAACAAACATCAATGGACGGGCAGGCCCTACCCTTTTTCCTGATTGCCATCGAGGAGTACCGCACAGACGGCATGTTTATCTCGTCCGTTGAGAACACCTCCACGGGTGAGTATTTCGCCGACAGCTCACATTACTTTGTAATGGGAGATTCCATCTTCTACGAAGAAGAGGGATGGTGTTCCGACGAGATTATCCATCTCGACAGTCTGCGCTTGGAAAAGAGAGTCTACATCAGCGATTACAATGTGACGTCGACCTACGGGTACGTGAGGTTGTAAACAAGAAGGGCCGCGGAATTCGCGGCCCTTCTATTTTTTATTATTTGAAGGCGTTTTCGCTGAGGCCGTGGCCACTGAGGGCGAGGTCCTTCATATAGCCAGGCACCTCGCGGCCCAGGTACTTGTCCACGTAGAGCTTGGCCAGATACTGTCCCAGCATGAAGCCATGTCCACGCAAGCCGGTGAGCAGACCCACCTCGGGGTCGACGATGTAGCGTGGCTCGGTGTAACGGCCGGCCCAGCAAGCCAAGAAACTGACACCCTTGAGGCTAGGCAGCCATTCGGCGAAGACCTGGCTGACAATCTCAAGGAACTCACGGCTGTTGTACTTGATGTTCTGACGCGTCTCGTAGGCGTCGGTGTCGGGGCTGGCGCAACCGATAATCTGGCCCGTATGCTCGAACTGTTGTCCGTAGACGGCACTGAAGCCCTTGTAATGACGGCGGTCGATAATCATATCCAGCGGTCCACCGTTGGGTCCCATCATGGGCAGGCGGCGTGTGATGAAGGCCTGATGCTTCACCGGGTAGAGGCCCGTGTCGATACCCAGCATGTCGGTGAACTTCTCAGCACCCCAGCCCATAGCATTGACAAAGTGGTCACAGGTGTACTCAATGTACTTACCCTCGTGATTACGCACCAATGCCACCACCTTGTCACCCTTGCGCCAGACACTGAGCAACTCGGTATCCTCGTAGTATCGTCCACCGAGGCTGGTACCGATGCCGCGGATGTAGTCGATAACGCGGCCTGGGGTGGCCTGCCAGCAGTCACGCGTGATGAGGGCATGGCTGTAGGTGTCGCGACTGTCATCCCACAACGGTGAGATCTCTTTCTTGAAATCCTTTCGGTCAATCATATAGGCATCGCTCCAGGCGCGGCTGGCATCCAAGGCTTTATAGGTAGCCTCGTCGTGCACCAGGTTGACGTAGTGCGTCGGCTTGTAGTTGATATTGTGCACCGCCTGGATGCCTTTGAATATCTCATGGCTGTGCTGTGCAATATCGGCGATGTCGGGATTGCTGAAGGCAGGACGTCCACCACCGATGTTACGCCACGAGGCGCCACGGCTCCAGTTGACCATCACTGGCTTGAGACCTGCCTCGCTGAAGTAGCGGAACAGGCCACTACCCGCAATACCGCCACCGGCGATAAAGACCTTCACCTCCTCCTTCTGCACGTCGTTGCCCTTCGGGAAGACATAGACTTCCTTGCGACCCTCGGTGTATACGTCGCCCAAGGTCACCTGGTTGCTCAGCGGTGCTCGGGGGGTGGCATCGCCTGTCAGCTCGATGCCGTGGGCCTTCAGCACGCCACGGGCGCGGGCAATGCAGCGTTTGCCGCGGCAGGGGCCCATACCCATGCGGGTAATGTGCTTCAACTCGTCGACCGAAATGTACTTACGGTTGCCCACAGCGGCCAGCATCTGCTCGTCGGTGATGTCCTCACAGTGGCAGATGAAGGTAGGCTCTTTCTGTGTATTCTGAACACTCTGGGTACTCAAGGCACCTGGATAACGATCCTTCAGTATAAAGCCCTTCACGTCGGTCATCTTGCCTTCGACCTGAATGACAGACACACGGGCCACGTTGGTCTTGTTGTCTTTCTTGAGTACCTTCTCCACTTTGCCCTCTCCAACTTTACGACCGTTGTTGTCGACCAGATAGACCTCGGCGCCATCCTCCACCTCGTATTCGATAGGCAGGAAGCACCAGTTCTTCGACAGGTCGTATCCGAAGATGGCCAGGCCCGGACAATGGTTCACACAGGCCATGCAACCGATACATTTCGTGTAGTCGACCGTCGGCGTCGACGAGGTGGTAGGCTTGCTGATGGCACCCTGCGGGCAGCTGAAAGTACAGGGGTTGCAGGCGAAACCATAGAGGCAATCGAGCTGCACGAAAGGCCGGGCCACCATGCGTTCCTCCGACGGCAGGTCGGGATGTTCCTTGATACGCACCGGATGCTGCTGCGAGTCGATGTACTGACGCGAGATGTCAAGGTACTCGTCGTAGTTGTATCGCAGCCCAGCCTCTTGGGCAATCTCGTAGGCCGCCTGGCGACCACGCAACACAGCGCTGGTACCTTCGCCGATGCGCACCGCGTCACCCACACCGTACACATGGTGGCCGAACAGCTCCTTACCCTTGGTGAACAACTGATTGTCAGGCACAAGACCGGTGCAGATATTGATAATATCGATATCGTCCACCACCTGTTCGGTACCGGCGATGGGCTTGAAGTTCTCGCATTTGGCGATGACGGCACCCACGATGCCGGTCTGTTCGGCGTTGGGGATGGCACGTACCAGCGTGTAACCCGTCATGATGGGGATGCCGAGGCGGCGCACACGGTTGGCCTGCACGGGGAAACCGCCCTCGCGAGGCATCGCCTCGATGATGGCCTTGATGGTGGCACCCGCCTGCACAGCCTGGTACGAGGTCAGGTAGCCGATGTTGCCGGCACCCACGGTGAGCACCCTCTTGCCCAGCAAGGTGTGCTCCTGGTTCATCATCTTTTGGAACACGGCAGCCGTATATACGCCCGGCAGGTCATCATTCTCGAAGGCCGGCATGAAGGGGACGGCGCCCGTGGCCACCACCAGATACTGAGCGTCGACATAGGCCATGTCGCCCGTCTCGATGTTCTTGATGGCCAGCCGCGGTCCTTCGAGGATGTCCCACACGGTATGGTTGAGCAGGATGCCCTCCTGACTCTCGCCCGCGAGGGTCTTGGCAATGTCGAAACCGCGCATACCGCCGTACTTCTTCTCACGCTCGAAGAAGAAGAACTGGTGGGTCTGCATATTGAACTGGCCGCCGATGCGGGCGTTATTGTCGATCACCAGATTGTCAATCCCGAAGGCCTGCAACTGCTCGCGGCAGGCCAGGCCCGCCGGACCGGCTCCGACAATGGCCACCGTGGTCTTGTATATCTTGAGTGCACCGCCGGTCGAAGCCGCCTTACTGGCCACATTCGACTCGCCCGACAGTCTCGCCACCTCCTTCACACCGTCGACCTTGGTGATGCAGATGCGGCGCACCACACCGTCGACCAGCATCTCACAGGCACCGCACTTGCCGATACCGCACTCCAAACTGCGGTTACGACCCGAAAGCGAATGGCTATGTACCGGATAACCAGCCTCATGCAATGCCTTGGCAATGGTGTATCCTTTGCGGCCTACCACCGGCTTGCCTTCAAAAAGAAAACTGACCTCCTCGCCTGCGGGGATGTCGAGAATAGGGTGTTTCTCAATTTTATACATATCGTATCTTGTTATATATTAGGATCTTTTGTCAATATGCCCAAAGCTTTCGAGCACCACAAAAGTAGTAAAAATAATAATCAAATGCAACTTTTTTTATCAACACCGCCCCCGCTTCGCACCCGCATGTACCCCCATCGCCACGCCTTCAACCCGCGAACACACTCTGTCACCGTTCGTTAAGCCCCGTTTTTCAACCGCATCAGCCTCCATCCCCCCACCCCATTCGCCCACCAAACCACCTCCCAACTCCCTCTGTTGTCCGCTTGTTGTCCGCTTGTTGTCCGGTTTAAAAGCGGACAACAACCGGACAACAGTACTAGAAATAGGCATGTGAACCCCTACTTTAGGGCTGGAAAAACGACCTTGGCAGGCTTCGGTACCCCGGCATCGAGGCAGCCGAAACAGGACGCCCGGCCTGCCAAACAGTCGGCAAGCCGGGTGATGAGTGATCGGGTGTTTCCTATTTGATCGGGCAGCTAAGAGGGCTGGTCACCTCGCAGCCACGGTTGCGTGCCAACCAGAGCACTGCATAGGAGCAGGTAGCCTCGTAGCGTCCGCCGCGGCGTTCGATCTCTTCCACCGCCCGCCGCACCAGTTCCGAGGCGATGCCCCGACCCCGCAACCGGTCGTCCACATACGTGTGGTTGATGACATACACGCCGTCGCGATCCGGGAAGGTCACCTCCCCCACCTCCTCGCCATGCTCGATGGCGGCTATCCGGTTCTTGTAAGTGATGTATTCCATCGACATGATGTTTTTTACATTGGGTTATTTTTGACCACATTCGCGGGATCGGTACCGACAATCACGCGGTTACCAATCATGCGTGCAGTATCTTCTCCGCCATCCGCCTGCCGGCATCGTAGGCTTTCTGAAGGTCCTCCTGCCAGTGGGCGTCGCGGTATTGGCGCTTGGCCTCCTCGGAGAAGCCGCCGAGCTCGTAGCTGTCGTAGTTCTTCACCTGGTAGGTGTTGTAGGCGTTGACATGCTCGGGTTGGCCGAGTGCGGCGGCGATGCAGTGCTCCATCGAGCCGTAGCCCTGGCTGTTGTTGCGGTCGGGCAAGCCATTCATGGTCTCCATAAGCACCACGGGCATCCGCTTGGGAGCCGTAAGGCTGTAGTCATTGTAGGAGAGCCATGGGAAGGCCAATCGCTCTAGGAATGTGCGCATCTGGCCGGTCACGTCGCCAAAGTAGATGGGCGAGCCCAACACCAATCCGTCGGCCCCGGCAATCTCCTCCAACACTGGCGTCAGTGCGTCTCTATACCTACAGACATTGGAGGATTTACCCTTGATTTTGCAAGCCATGCACGACATGCAACCCTTGTAGTCGAGCCCGTACAAGCGAACGGTTTTCACCTCAACTTGGTCACCTGCCGAGCTGGCGCCTTCGGCGAATTTCTGCAGCATCGAAGCAGTATTATGGTTTTTCCTCGGGCCGCCGTCAACAATTACTATCTTCTTCATGGTGATATGTGTTTTCGTCATATTTCGTTTGTAACTATAATGATGGAATGTTTTTTTGCTTTATAATAGATCCATGACCATTGTGGAGGTTAATGGGCAAAGATGAAGCCGAGGTATAGGCGCACACCTGTGGGGATGGCTTCGCCGGTGAGCGGAGTGAGTCGGTCGGCTTTAAGGGTGAGATGTACGGCGTCGGTGAGGGCGTATTCGAGACCGAGATAAGGGTTTAGCAGCATAAACATCTCATTGTGTAACAATGCATTGGGTTCGGTAACCCAGTCGCTGTCGTCACCGTTGAACACCAGCAGCGTCGATGCATTGCCTCCACCGATACAAAAGCCCGCAAAGGGCATCCATCGGCCTAACTTCCAACAGCCGTCGGCCACCACCCCACCCCAACTCATGCGCACATAACTGCCGTTATCCATCTGGCCGAGGTTGGAGACATACCCCTCGCCACCCACACGCAGATGGTTGCCAATGTGGAAACGCAGCACTCCGCCAATACCGTAGGTCATCCCATGTGTGCTGTAGTCTAGGGCTTCAATACTTCCGTTTAAATAGCCGGCATGTAGCATCATGCCCCCGTCGAACAGTTGCTGCTCCTGTGCCATTGCACTGACGTGCATGGTCAACAACAGGGTTGTTAACAGCAATAATCGTTTCATTACTTGATGAATTTAAGTTGTTCCAGCGCCCGACAGAGCTGGTCGGGACAGGAGGTGGGTTTGTCGCCGCAGCGGATGCCGTCAAGTTTGTCAATCACGTCGTCAATCCTCTGACCTTTCACCAGCCGGCAGATGCCTTGCAGGTTGCCGTCGCAGCCACCGAGGAAGGCCACATCCTGGATGATATTGTCCTCGTCGGCCACCACATCGATCAACACCGAACAGGTGCCTTGGGTTTGATACTGTATGTGTTTCATTGTACAGTTTACAGGTTACGGTTTATTATTTAGCTCTTAATTTCTCCATTACTATCTTTTCCATGATGTAGTAGGTATCAGGCTTGGGGTGGCAGCCGTCGTCGCTGAGCGATTTGGGGAGGCCGTTATGTTCGTCGGCGAGGGCGGAGTGGTAATCCACATAGGCGATGCCGTTGGCTTCGGCATAGGTCTGCAGGCGTTTGTTTATGCTGACGATGGTCTGTGCGGCGCCCTTGATGTCGGGGTTCCACATGAACGCAGCGCAGGGCGGGATAGAGCTGATGAGCGGCACGATGCCGTTGGCGCGCGCCAGCTGGCACATAGCCACGATATTCTCCACCACCTTGTCGGGCTCCACCCAGTAGGTGTTGTGCGCCACATCGTTGGTACCGGCCATGATGACCACCGCCTTGGGGTACAGGTTGATGACGTCGGCCGTGAAGCGTGCCAACATCTGAGTCGACGTCTGACCGCCGATACCCCTGCCACAGAAGTTGTGCTGGCGGAAGAACTCGGGATGGTAGAGCGCCCAGTATTCTGTGATGGAATTTCCCATGAACACCACCTCCGGGAACTCGCCACTGGCGATGATGCGTTCGTTGTCGACCATGTAGCGGCTGAATCCGAACCAATCCTCCTGTGCAAAGCCCGATAAAGTCATGATAGTAAAAAGTATGATAAGCGTTGTTTTCTTCATATAGGTGTGTTTTACGCTGCAAATATACAACTTTTTTGGAATCAACTCCAAAAAAGTTATGACTTTTTGGGCATTGATTCCAAAAAAGTCATGTTTTTCGACAGTAAATTATAGCAATGGGACTGGGTAAATCCCGAAATAATTTCACATTTTGTGGTACACATTTTGCGAAATTATAAAACTATTTAAGCAATCTTTCGTCTGTGAGCCGTATAGTTCCCGTGTTTGTCGAGAAGAAATCCAAGAAAATAGAACTGCAACTCGACTTATTACAAAAACATAATGTAATAAATCGGCAGATATGCAGTGTTGCTCTTCGTGCAAGCGGAACCTTCATTCGATAGTACCACCGCAGATTTTATCTTGTAGTCGGGATTGGTAATGAAACGGTCAAGCGAACGATGGGTTGAATAGTCTTTGCCGGATTTCACCTCGATTGGCAATACCGAGAGGCTGTCATAATCATCGACCAAGAAATCCACTTCGCCTTTCTGCTTGTTGTCATAGTAGAAAAGTGTATGCCCATGGGCCTGTAGTTCGGTTGCAACAACGGTCTCGTAAATGGCCCCGAGGTTTATGCCCAGATGGTCGTCTTTGATGGCAGTGACATTGTTCCTGAACAGGATGTACGACAGCAGTCCCACATCGTTGAGGTAGAGTTTCAGCAGGTTCTTCTTGGCGGAACTTATCAACGGGAATGTAGGGTTGGAGATGGCACGAACCTCAAGGGCAACACCGGCACTGATGAGGTATTCGATGTCGTCCTCATAGTCGCGAGCCGCTTTGCCGCGCTTTTCTTCAATTTCGTTGAAACGAAGCCGTTTCTTGCGATTCTCCATATTAGAGGGGATCAAATCGTAGATACGGCGGATATGCAGTTTCTCGTCAATGCTGTATTGCGAGGCATCCTCACGATAGAGGTTGTATATCTCCTCATGGATCTTGCGGACATGGTAAATGTTCTGTGAGTCAATATAGGTGTTCACTGCCTGAGGCAGTCCGCCAATCAACAGGTAGGTTTTGAACAACTCTAGCATACGACGATGCAATCCGTCGTAGTAGCTTTCCCGATTCTTGAATTTCGTCCTCATGCTCTCCACAACCTCTCCACCAACACCGTTTGCCCAAAGGAACTCCTCGAAATCGAGGGGATACATGTGCTCTATCTGGATACGCCCTCCTGGGACGGACAACGTCTTATGCATGGTCACACCAAGCAACGAGCCGCTGACAATATATGTGAACCGGCCTTCATCACATAGGAATTTTAGCAATGTGAGCAAAGACGGGTAAGCCTGTATCTCGTCGAGAAAGACCAAGGTATTGTCTTTTGTCCCCAACCGCCTGCCTGCAACAGCACTTAATCTTATGTAGAAGTCCTCTACTCCTTTCACGTCGGCAAACAGACGGGCACCATCCCTGTCGTTGATCATATTAATCTCGACAAAATTGGGAAAAGTCGTGCGACCTTCGTGCCTGATGATGTACGATTTGCCAACCTGACGTGCACCATCGACAATAAGTATCTTGTTTCTGTTGGAGTTAAAGTACTCTTTTAGTGTCCGTTGTATCTTTCTCTTTAGCATAATGCAATTGTATTTTGTGATGCAAAAATACAACTTTTTCCAAAAATATCAAGTGAAACTTACAACTTTTTCCAAAAATTTAACGCAATTTTTACAACTTTTTCCGATTTTTAGCCCCTGTTTTTACAGCTTTTTCTGTTTTCGAGGGCAAAGATACGGGTTTTATTTAAATTACATATTCAATTTTACTCTGCCTGCTATGCAGGCTTTGAACCAAAGGTCGCGAACACCCTGGAATAGAAAACATGATAGTGAGTCAGTTCCTTATAATTAGATTAAATCAAGCGAAAAACGCATTTCCGCATTTATATTGCATTTACGCATTCACACATTAAAAAAGCATTCCCGCATTCACACATTTATATTGCATTCACGCATTAACACATTAACGCATTCTCACATTGGCTCCACATGGTCGCCGACCTCAGTTTAAGCAATCAAGTATTCAAGATTTACACATTAACGAATTAAAATCATAATATTCTTTAAACGTTTTTGCTATTGTTGTTTTGCATTAGTCATGAAGGTTTAGCACAACGGCCAAAGGGGAATTCAATCATGAACCGTAATCCCGGCAGCACAGATAGCATCCTCTTCCTAACAGCTTACGTTTTGTATATTTGCATTCTAACATTATAGAATTAATGCTTTTTTCTCTTAAAAATTATCTTTTATATGCGCCTTTGGTCTCCACAAAATCATTTAAGTATTTTCCAATGCTATTTATTATTGCATTTTTGTCGTTTTCAGACAAACTCTCATCATATGTTAATTCCTTTTCAAAAATCTGGTATTCCCATGATGTATTTCTAACGGAATATACTTCATAGATATAGCGGAATTGCTGTAACTCAATTGTGATATAAATAGATGTGGTTAGGTCTTTCATGTTACCGTCAATCGTAAAATCAATATGTGAGTAAAAGGTCTTATTATCATTCGAGGAGGACTTTGCGACAGCGGGTTCCCATTTGACCTCTTTAAATATCGAATACAATTCTGAGAATTCCGTGTCAATTTTTTCCAGCAATGGTTGGAATTCATTGTCTAATATATCAGATCTGATTTCTTCAGAAATAGCGGGTTTGTTTATTTTGTTGGAGTATTTTGTCCGTAGATTCTTTTTCCAGTCGTCTGCTTCTGCGATGTTTTCTCCTTTTGCGGCTTTAATACTTAAACTCAACGAACGTTCTACACATTTTGTTAGGTAATCCACCAAAGGTTTTATTTGCTCCAATTCGGCATGAGCACCAGTCGCTGGCGTCTCGCCTACCGCAACATCACACTGATGCAATGCAGTAAGGTAGTTGCTCTTATCGTCACTTTTCACCACAATCATCGGATAGCCATGCTTGGCAAGAATATAATTTACTATTAAGCGGGATATTCTTCCATTGCCATCCTCAAAGGGATGTATTCGGATGTATCGGTAATGGAACATGGCGGCAAGTTCAATAGGTTTCAATCCCTGTTCTGATTCAGCCTTTCGATACCATTCCATCAAGTCGTGCATCAGTGCAGGCGTTTCCTCCACTGATGCATATTCGAATAGTTCCCCGGTAATAGTTTTTACTGAATTAGGGCGGGTTTTGTATATGCCGGCATGGATAGTATAAGGTTTCCCTTCTTTATTATATGCGGTATAATCCTCCCGAAGCATCGTTTTATGGAGCTCTCTGATAAAGGTCTCGGTTAAGGGGCGCTCGGTGTCTTTAGCTTCCATCTTAATGATGTTGAGA
>JAEEGL014622470.1_pt1 | contig 23096 bp, 13 predicted proteins | sample 9134231 | NCBI WGS metagenome assembly JAEEGL01 (sample SAMN16246548, study PRJNA631951) | gut metagenome | biome: gut microbiome; feature: rumen; material: fiber-attached | host: Bos | place: Iran: Karaj | collected 2018-10
CGGGCCATCAGCTCGTCGGCCTTGTCCTTATTGAACTTCAGGATGCGCTGCATCTTGATTTCCAGCAGCTTCAGGATGTCGTCCTTCGTCACCTCTCGCACCAGCGTGGGGTAGTAGGGCGTCAGGCGGTCGTCGATGTGCTCGCAGACGGCGTCCACCGTTGGGGCCTGCTCGAACTTACGGTCCTTGTAGATGCGCTCCTCGATGAAGATCTTTTCCAGTGAATAGAAGTGGTACTGCTCCAGCAGTTCGTTCTTGCGGATGAGCAGCTCCTGGCGTATCAGCGCCTTTGTGCGCTCCACACTGTGGATGAGCACGTCGCTGACGGTGAGGAACTGGGGCTTCTCGTCCTTGATGACACAGCAGTTGGGCGAGATATTGATTTCGCAGTCCGTAAAGGCGTAGAGGGCGTCAAGCGTCTTGTCGCTGCTGACGCCTGGCGACAGGTGCACCAGTATCTCTACCTGTGCCGACGTGAGGTCGTCGACGCGGCGCGCCTTGATCTTTCCTTTCTCAATGGCTTTCGTGATGCTCTCACAGAGTGTCGAGACGGTCTTCGAGAAGGGCAGCTCGCGGATGACGAGTGTCTTCTGGTCCAGCTTCTCAATCTTGGCACGCACCTTCAGCACGCCGCCGCGCTGGCCGTCGTTGTATTTGCTGACATCGATGCTGCCGCCCGTCTGGAAGTCAGGGTACAGATGGAACTCCTCGCCGTGCAGGTAGCTGATGGCCGCATCGCATATCTCACAGAAGTTGTGCGGAAGAATCTTCGACGACAGGCCGACGGCAATGCCCTCGGCGCCCTGCGCCAAGAGCAGCGGGAACTTCACGGGCAGCGTGATGGGCTCCTTGTTACGGCCATCGTAGCTCAGCTGCCACTCCGTCGTCTTCGGGTTGAACACTGTGTCGAGGGCAAACTTCGACAGTCGTGCCTCGATGTATCGCGGTGCGGCGGCACGGTCGCCGGTAAGGATGTTACCCCAGTTGCCCTGCGTGTCGACAAGCAGGTCTTTCTGTCCGAGCTGTACCAGGGCGTCACCGATGCTGGCGTCGCCGTGAGGGTGGAACTGCATGGTGTGCCCCACAATGTTGGCCACCTTGTTGTAGCGACCGTCGTCCATGCGCTTCATCGAGTGCAGGATGCGACGCTGCACAGGCTTCAAGCCGTCCTCGATGTGGGGGACGGCACGCTCCAGGATGACGTAGGACGCATAGTCCAGGAACCAGCTCTGGTACATGCCACTCAGGTGGTGAACGGCGGCAGCGTCGAAGCGGTTCACGGGCTTATAGTCGGAGTGCCCTTCCGTCGTCTCAGCGCCGTCCTCGTTTTCCTGTTGTCCGGGATTCGCAATCCCCGACTCTTCCAAAATGTCGTCTCTGATATCGTCCATTGATAGTTACTCTTCAAACTGCTTGCAAAGGTACGGAAAAAAAAGCATTTTTGGGGGGCGGCGGACGTTAAAAACACTTAACTATCCCACTGCCGCCACACACGCTCGGATTGCTAACTCCTCTCTCATTCGTTCTTTTTCGTGCACTGAAGGGACTTGTGGCCCTCTCGGAGAAGTCTTGTAGTCCTCTCCTAGAAGTCTAGCAGTCTTCTCGGAGAAGTCTGGCAGACTTCTCGGAGATGTCTGGCAGACTTCCAGGGATAGACCGCTGGTCTTTTCTGCACGGGCAGCAATGTAGGGGCAGGCCTTGTGCCAGCCCGATGGCCCGTCAGGGCCAGTGTAACCTTAGACATTTTCGCGAAAACACGAAGCTCGAGCGTTTTTTTTCTCACACAGAGACACGGAGGCCACGGAGGCTGCGCATATCAAGGGAACAGCTCTGTGTTCTCTACGCCTCTGTTTGAGAATATTTTTTTCCTCACACAGAGACACGGAGGCCACGGAGGCTGCGCATACCAAGGCGAACAACTCTGTGTTCTCTGTGCCTCTGTGTGAGATTATTTTTTCCCCACACAGAGACACGGAGGCCACGGAGGCTGCGCATACCAAGGGAACAGCTCTGTGTTCTCTGTGCCTCTGTGTGAGAATATTTTTTGCCCACACAGAGACACGGAGGCCACGGAGGCTGCGCATACCAAGGCGAACAACTCTGTGTTCTCTGTGGTGGAATCGTTCCGACTTTTTTCATTACTTAACTCCTCCCTCTTAAACCTTCAATGATTTTTTTTCGCCACTTTCAGGTGCCCGATTGCAGGGCCTTTACGATATAATGGTATACAATAACCCCTAAACATTAAGCTTATGAATAGACATCTGCGAACTTTCAGCCTATGCCTGACAGTCCTGTGCCTGCTATTCTCGTTGCCCACAGCGGCACAGAAGCTCGACCGGGAAGTCACTATCAAGGCAACAGGCGAAGAATTGGCTAAGGTGTTCAAACGCATCGAGACAGCTACTAACTACAAGGTCATCTACGTGACCGACGATGTGAAGAACACCCGTGTGAGCGGAACTTTCAGCAGCAGCGACATCAGTGAGCTGATGACGAAGGTGCTGGACGACACCAAGCTCTTCTTTACAATCGATGGCAACTACATCACCGTGACAAAAAGCAAGCCCTCCGGCAACGGGCGGATTGACAGCTACGACGACGATGCAAATGCCTATCTGCTAACCGGCAAGGTGGTCGACGAGAACGGCGTCGCCTTGCCGGGTGTCAGTGTTTTTATCGTGGGCACGAAGATGGGTACTACCACCGACGTTGACGGCCGCTTCAGCCTGAAGGTGCGTGGCAACGACGTGCTCCGCTTCACCTTCGTCGGCTACAAGGAGAATGTGGTCAGCATCAAGAACCGCAAGACCATCAACACCGACATGCGTCCCGATGCCCAGCAGCTGAAGGAGGTGCAGGTCGTCGCCTTCGGTACGCAGAAGAAGGAGAGCGTCGTGGGTGCCATCACCACCGTGCGCCCCATGGACCTGAAGACCTCGAACAGCGATTTCACTGCCGGCTTCGCAGGTAAGATTGCAGGTGTCATCGGTTGGCAGACGGGCGGTATGCCTGGCGCCCTGACCGAGGGCGAGATGAACACGAAGTTCTACATTCGTGGTATCACCTCGTTCCAGACCAATGCCAACACCGACCCGCTGATCCTGCTCGACGGCGTTGAGACCTCGAAGCTCGAGCTCTCCCGTCTGCAGCCCGAGGACATCGAAAGCTTCTCGGTAATGAAGGATGCCTCGGCAACCGCCATGTACGGTGCACGTGGTGCCAACGGTGTCATCCTCGTCACCACCAAGAAAGGTGAGGAGGGAAGCGTCTACACCGCCACCCGCTACGAGTGCATCGTCAGCTCGCCGACGTCTAATATCGATGTGGTCGACCCCATTGACTATATGAAGTACTATAATCAGGCCATCTTCGGACGCACTGCATCCAGCACGCCGAAGTACAGCGTTGAGCGTATTCAGCGTACGGCCTCCGGCAAATATCCCGACTGGGTCTATCCCGCCAACGACTGGTACGACATCCTGTTCAAGAATCAGTCGGTCAACCACCATGCCGGTGTGAACATCCGAGGCGGTTCGGAGAAAGTGCAGTATTACGCTTCGGTGAACTTCAACCACGATGAAGGCATGATCAAGACTGACAAGCTGAACGACTTCTCGTGTAACATTATTAATAATGAGATACAGTACCGTGTCAACCTGAACATCGACCTGACGGCAGGCATCAAGCTGGTGCTGAACTCCAGCGCCACCCTCGACAAGAACCACGGCCCCGTGGAGAGCCAGACCGAGGCCTATGCCTACGCCTTCAATGCCTCGCCTGTAGACTTCGCGCCGACCTATCCGGGGGACGATACCTACAGTTGGCCGCACTTCCGCTTCGGGACCACGGCTGCAGGACCAAGAACCAACATTAACCCCTATGCCCTGATACAAAGAGGTTATAAGGATGCAACCCGCTACAACACCATCAACCGTGCTGAGTACATACAGAATCTGTCGAAGCTGGTCAAGGGTTTAGAGCTGCGCCTCATCGCCTCGCATGTCCAGACAGGTCTCTATCAAACACCGTTTGTAACAGGTCCCTATTATTACTCTTTGGCTAATTACGATTTCCAGACAGGAAAGCACGTGCTGTCGTCTTATGCCGATAACGAATATGCAGGAAACCGCACACTGTATGTCGATATTTGGAATAAAAAGCACGAAGCCGAGACTCGTGTTACGTACGAAGGGCGCCTTTATCATACAGCAGCTTGGGGTGACCACCAGACCGCTTTTACAGGTGTGGCCCAGTGGTATGAGCGCAACTTCGTGCCACAGGAAAACGATGTGCTCGAATCTATGCAACAGCGCAACGTTACTTATTCTGGACGTTTCTCCTACGGCTATAAAGATCGTTACTTTGCTGAGGTCAGTGGAGCCTATAACGGCTCAGAACGCTTTGCCAAGAGTCACCGCATGGGATTCTTCCCCTCTGTAGGTGCAGGCTGGGTCATCAGTAGCGAACCATGGATGGAGAAACTTGCCAAGTATTATCTACCTTTTCTGAAAATGCGTGTATCGTGGGGTAAGGTGGGTAACGACGGTGTGATTCTTAAGCCCCGTTACGTTTATTTGCCCAGTATCTCCAATATTAGTGATTATAGGGAGTCGGCTCCTCAACTTTATGAGCATGACGCGCGTGGTGACCTGAGGCCTCCTGTACCAGGTTCTCTTTACCGTAACTTGGTGGTGGCCTATCCTAATGATGAAATCCTTTGGGAGATAGCAGAAGACTATAATCTCGGCCTTGAAGCTAAGCTGTTTGGAGGTCTGTTGGAGTTCCAGGCTGACTTCTATAAAAGCTTCCGTCATAACATTCTGTCGCAGCGCGTTAATATTCCCGCCTCTATGGGTATTGAGATTTCACCTCTTGACAACGTTGGCAAGACCTACTCACGTGGTGTAGACCTCTCTGCCAAGATTCAGCACCAGTTCAGTGAGGATCTTTGGTTTATCCTTAATGGAACGCTTACCTATAATAAGGTGACCTACAAGGAAATTGAAGAGGCCACCGGCAAGCCCGAGTGGCAACACAAGAAGGGGCGTGAAATTAGTCAGGCTATGGGTTATATTGCAGAGGGTCTGTTCAAAGACCAGGCCGAAATAGACAACTCGCCCCATCAGGACGGCGACGTGCAGCCTGGCGACATCAAGTACCGTGATCTGAACGGCGACGGACTGATAAACGTGAACGATGCTACTTTCATTGGTTTCCCCGAGACACCGCGACTCATCTACGGCTTCTCTGCCTTCGTCAACTGGAAGAACTTCGAGTTCTCGTGCAGTTTCCAGGGTTCAGGCAAGCGTACATTCTTCATCGACCCGATGAAGGTGACGCCGTTCTACAGTGACCACGCTATGCTGCAAGCTATTGCCGACAGCCACTGGTCGGAGGACAATCAGGTCGACCACCCCTTCTGGCCTCGCTTGACACCTTATAGTATTGCCTATCACAACCCTTATGAGGATTGGTATAATGAGGACAATGCTGAGACTCGCAAGAGCACCTACTTCATGAACGAGTGCCGCTTCCTGCGTTGCACGCAGCTCGGTATTGCCTACAACCTGCCGCGCTCAATCATCAACAAATGGAAGATGAAGAACATCAAGGTCTCGCTCTTGACCAACAATCCCTTCTGTTTCTCCAGCTTCAAACTGTGGGATGTGGAGTTGGGTGAAAATGGTTTTAAGTACCCCATACAGAAAACCTATTCTGTTTCACTGCAAGTTAACTTCTAACGAAGAAAGGAGATACGACTATGAACAAGAAGAATTCTTTGAAATACATGATAAGTGCAGCAGTACTTCTCGCTTGTAACTTCTCACTTTTCACTTCATGCGATGATTATCTTGATGTGGTTCCCGTCAACGATATCACCACCATCGAGAGTACCTTCGAGAAACGTGTGGATGCAGAACAATGGTTGCAGACGTGCTATGTGTTTATGACCATTTATTCTGCCGAACAACTACACGACCCTGCCTATCTCGGTGCTGACGAATACTGTGGCGGTGACTATATCCGAAAGAATGAGGCAGACTACTGTGAGGCACTCGGAATTGGCGACGGCCTTCAAGGCTCCAACGCACCGCTCTGCAACGTGTGGCACAAGAATCGCTATTTTGCTGCTCTGCGCTACTGCAACATTTTCCTTGACAACATCATGCATGTCTACAACATGAGTGATCATGAAAAGAAACTGTGGCGAGCCGAGGTACAAGCGGTGAAAGCCTTCTACTATTTCGATCTCATGCGTCGCTACGGCCCTATTATCTTAGTGAATCAGAATATCGAGACCAATGCCTCTAACAGCGAGATGCAGCAGGCCCGGAGACCTATCACCGAGGTGGTCGACACCATTGTCAGCCTCTGTGACCAGGCTATGGAAGTCCTGCCTCATCGTTTCGAAAAGCCTAGTGACCGCATAGCCTATTTTAATAAAGATGCTACAGCAGCATTGAAGGCTCTGACACTTCTCTATGCTGCCTCGCCGCTGTTTAATGGATCTCAGGCATTTTCAAAGATGCGCAACAAGGATGGTGAACTGCTCTTCCCTGAATATGACAAAGAGCGGTGGCATCGCGCTGCCGTTGCCGCCGATGAAGCTATTCGAATAGCCTCAGAAGGCGGAATCATGCTCGGGCAAGGAACACTTGACCGTCCCAATGCCATTCTGAATACCATCGGTGACATTGAGTACACGTGGATGGGAAAGAACCTGCGTGAGACTTGGAACAATGTCGAAGCGCTGATGACTATTAAGGACACGTGGGGTGGCCGCGAATCACCTTTTGGCGTTCCTTTTGGATATATGACGGTTCCATACTGTCCTTCAGGTCAGTTCAACACTTCTAGTCGCGGGTGCCTTTCAGCACCGATGAATATGGTAGAGATGTTCTATACAGACCATGGACTTCCCCTGAATGAAGACAAGGCTTGGATGCCCAATAAGTATGCTATGAGCAAGGAGAACGATGAGCGTTACCGCAATGTACTGCCGATGAATGAGAATGTGCTGAACTTGCACCGGCATCGTGAGCCCCGCTTCTATGCCATGATCGCTGCCGACCGAACTATGTGGTACCGAGCCAGTGATGAGTATTGGGGCATGTGGGATGGTCTTCTGATTCAGTGCCGCCGTGGTGAATGGGCCGGAACCCTTGTGCGCCGTATCGATGAGAATACCCCTCAATGTCTGACGGGTTACTGGATCAAGAAATTCCTATATCCGGAGCACAGTTGGGGTATGTATTGCTGGGATACAGGTGCAACACCTCTTATCACTATGCGCTTTGCCGACCTCCTGTTGGCTTCTGCCGAGGCATGGAATGAATACCTTGATACACCCGACGAGCGCGTCTACGGACCTCTCGACATGATCCGAAAGCGTGCTGGCATCCTGCCCGTGCGCGATGCTTGGACCAGCTATGCCAAGACACCCGACAAATGTCGCACTCAGGCGGGTATGCGAGAGATCATTCATCAGGAGTGGAACATTGAGTTTGCTTTCGAGGGACGGCGCTTCTGGAATGTGCGCCGATGGATGACTGCTCCGCAGGAGCTGAATGCTCCGCAGTATGGCTGGAACATTCTGGCCAGTGACGAAGCGGGTTTCTACTGTAATTACGAAGGTCCGAAGGTGGTATGGAAGAAACGCAGCTTTACTGCTCCCCGCGACTACTTCTTCCCCATCCGTGCCGAGGAAATCCTTGTTTCTGGAGTTACTCAGAATGTAGGATGGTAAGGAAAGATGAAAGATGAAAAATGTAAGATGAAACATTAAAATGCTAAGATTATGAAATTGAAATATTATTTAATTGCACTGATGGCCTGCGCACTGTGGAGCTGCTCAGAGGACGATGAAACCTTCGACTCGGGGCTGACCCCCAATGCGTTCAGCTTCAAACCCATTACGGGCGGCGCCATCATGTACTATCAGTTGCCTAACGACCCAGAGGTGACAGGACTGTACGTTCGCTATCAAGATGCCTTCGGCAAACCTGTGACGCGTTCGGCCAGCACAGCCAATGATTCGCTTATACTGACGGGCTTCAATGAGGCTGTCAGCAATGTGCCTGCAGAAGTCTATATCCAACGGCGAGACCGTACGGAGTCAAACCCTGTTACTGTGACCTTTAGCACAAAAGACTCCGGCCCTGTTGACTTCCTGAAAAACGTTGAAGTGCTGAGCAATTGGGAAGGCTTTACGCTCCGCTACAGTACGCCAGACTATTCAGAAGGACTGGTCAACGTGTTCTATCTTGGTGTAGACCCGCAGACTGGTGCTCCCGATACAGTTCTTGTCAGTAGTTTTACGTTGGAAGATGCAGCTTATGATGAAACTATCAGTTTTAAAGTGAAGCAGGACGTAGATAAACCGACAGTTATTATCCGAACGGAAGATTTCCGTGGTAATCGTGTAGGAGAAAAGTCCTTTGACGGCGTAGAGTTCCTTGAACAAGCTTTGCTTAGTCCCAATGAGTTCGACTTCTTCTGCCGGTGTTCTATTATAGTAGATGGCCGAGGCCAATCTATCGGACCGCAGTACCTGTTCGATGGTGACCTTATCGGAGAAAAGTGTTTTGAAATAGGTGGTATTGCTACATTCGCAGCAGGACCAAATGCTGCCGGACCTGACCCAGAGCCCATGTACATTGATATGAAAAGTAACCATGTCACTGCTGGTATTAGGATGTATAATCTCTTGTTTAACGTTGAAAGCGACCAAATGCATCAGTGGTTCGGCGATTACGGACAGTCGCTCATGCTGCCGTGCGACGTTACGCTTTTTGCTGCGACTGACGATGGAGACCGAACACCGTTGGAGGAGAAAGACATGGACAATCTGCAATGGAAACGAGTGGCTTCGTTCTTCCAAGATCCCGATTTGCCCAATGGAGCTCGATGGTGTCCTTGGACATTCCCCAATGCAGGCTTCGACGGCATTGCTTCTGTCGAGGACTTGCGGGCTCATGGTCCCGAGTTCATGGAGATGGTAGTTTCTGCTGCAGGACAAGACGACGGTTACCGCTATTTAAAGATTGTTGTTAACAACACTTTCAATCTTGACAGCGATTTCGCAATACCTATTTTCACGAACAATTCTCATATTGTTAGTATTCATGAATTGGAAGTTTACACTAAAAAATAACAACGATTATGAAGAAGCTACTATCATTTTCAACATTGCTGGTCATCGCGTTGTTCATGGCAAGTTGCGGTGAAAGCCTGGAGGATACCTATAAGGAATACTCTGATGACGGTACTTCCATCCGCTACGTTGGTAGATGCAGGAATATCACGGCTACGCCGGGATGGGAACGCATTCTGGTCCAGTGGACTAATAATGTAGACCCAACCATTAAGCAAGTCAAGATAAAATGGAAGTATGACGAGGAAGAAGACTCTATACTGTTGCCGGCAGGCACAACAGAGTATAGTATAGAGAAGGTAGGTAACACCGTACTTGGGGACCGAAGCTTTGAGATTACTCTTACTTCTGTCAGCGAACAGGGTATTGAGTCGCTGCCTAACACGGTCTACGGGCGCCCATATACTTACTCGCATGAAGAGGTGCTTGCTTTTAACCGTTTAGTGTCATCGGCCTATAAGTTGCATGACCGCGCTGTGCTTACTTTCCTGCAATGGCAGGAGGGCATCAACTCTGCACATCTGACTTATACCAAGAAGGACGGTTCTCATGGCTACTTGGAATTGACTCCTGAGCTTGTGGCACAGAAGTATTATCTGATTCCGGATGAGTTGGATAACAACAAACCTATTACGGTATACAGAACGGCGAAACTTGAAACTTGTGTTGATGAAATCGAGTTCCAGCCAATGCAGTTCGATGATACACGTGTATTCAACTCTGATTTCCAGGAAGACATTCGTCGCGTCTGGGGCTTTGATGAGATACCTGAGGCTTGGATTCAACAGCAAACGGTTCTCTATCTCGATGGGTTGAGCTATAATACACTCATTGATCTGCTGAATTTTCCTAACCTCAAGAAGGTCGTCTTGGGAGCTCACCGCTATTTTCCCGAGTCGGAAGTTGATGACGAAATGTTTGCTCAGAGTTCTGTGCTAGAAGCTGATCCCAGTAACTTTGCTTTGCAGGTGCTGCATGAGTTGAACGGACTTACCGTGGAGCGATATAATAAGCACTATCCGCAACTAGAGGCAACTGATTTTTTCACAGAAATGGGCCAGCCTGAAGAACCCAATGTGAATTTGATTGACCTGACTGGAAAAACCTTTAAAATGGATCCTGAAGATATTCTGGGCTTCAATTCACATTTGGATCGTCTGACAGATGGCAACTTGAGTACGTATTGGGAACCTCAGCGAACTTCAGCGGCAAATCAATACCAATTGAGTTTAGACTTGGGTGAATCGAAGTGGCTGCATGGCGTTAAAATAGTGCAGCGTATGTGGGAGAACGAACAGGAGCAAGCTGTTGCCCCGAACTATGTGCGCGTACTTCTCTCGGAGGACGGCATCAACTGGGGCTATGCCACTTTTCTTGAACAATATCCGATAGGCTCTGCCAACGGTGAAGCCTGCTACATCAATTTCCCTGCCACTTTCGGCGCTCGCTATGTCATGCTGATGATTCCCTCTGGCTTCTACTTCAGCTTGAACTTCACTTCCATTGCCGAAATTTCTTTTTATTGATAATTAGTTGGTTAACATGTTAGTAGTTGGATACCATGATGTGCAGTCGGCTTGACTGTTGTGGGAGGGGGCGTCGGCCTCCTCCCATTTTTGGGCATTATGGAACTGTTTTTGCATGGCTGTAAGATGACCATCTTTCCACTCTACGTTGAAAATAATGGTCTATTTTTTGGTGGTTACGTAAATAATGCGTATATTTGCACACGCAATCGGACAAAATAGTTATGGCACAGAAACGGAGATATGGTATAGGTACGCAGACGTTCCAAGATTTCATTGAACGCAATGGCGTGTATGTCGACAAGACATCCTACGTCTACAAGATGGCGCACACGGCAGGCAAGTATTTCTTCCTGAGCCGTCCACGACGGTTTGGTAAGTCACTGTTGCTTGACACGATCCGCTGCTACTTTGAAGGGCGGCGTGACCTGTTCCGTGGGTTGGCCATCGATGCGATGGAGACGGAGTGGACGGTCTATCCTGTCATTAGAATTGACCTTTCGAATGGCAAATACTATGAGAAGGAACGGCTGCATGGCACGCTCAGCGGTCTGCTACGTGACCATGAGCAACGATGGAATGTAGAGGTGCACGACGAATACAACTATGATGACCGACTGAAAAGCATCATTCAGGCTGCATGGCGACAGACTGGCCGAGGCGTGGTGGTGCTGGTAGATGAATATGACGCACCGATGCTTGACAGTATAGACAAACCCGACCTTCAGGACTATATCCGTGAGCGCATCCGAAACCTGTTCTCGCCGCTGAAATCTCAGTCCGAATACCTGCGTTTCGTCTTCCTGACCGGCATATCGAAATTCTCTCAGCTATCGGTGTTTAGCGAACTCAACAACCTCAACGTCCTGACCTTTGACCCCGATTATGAGGGTGTCTGCGGCATCACCGAGGAGGAGTTGCTGACACAGTTGCAGCCCGATATAGAGTGGCTGACAGAGAGCCTGAAGTTCTGGGGCGACATCGACTACGATGGCACGGTGGCCCAGCTGAAGCGTATGTATGATGGCTATCACTTCTCGCGCCGCATGACCGATATCTATAATCCTTGGAGCCTATTCAACGCATTTGAAAAAGGCGACATCGAGAAGTTCTGGTTTTCAACAGGAACGCCTACGTCGCTCATTAAGCTGATGCGTATGAGGCACTTCGACCTGTCGGGCATGGAACGCTTGGAGGCCACACTCGAACAGTTCGACGCTCCCACCGAGCGCATCAGCGACCCTGTGCCCGTGCTCTTCCAAAGTGGCTACCTGACCATCAAGGACATTGACCGTAGGAAGCGGTGCTATATTTTGGGATTCCCCAACGAGGAAGTGCGACGTGGGTTTGCCAGTTCGCTCTACCTCTACTATGCCGATGGTGACTGGACTGGGCGAAACCTGATGCTGAAGGTCTTTGACGACATGCGATTTGGAAAGGCAACTATAGAGCAACTGATCGATGCTATACGCCAATGGTACACCATGGTACCCTACAGCATTAGCAATAAGAACGAACGCCACTACCAGTCATTGCTCTATGCCGTGTTTGTGGCTATTGGAGCTGATGTGACAGCTGAGACGCAAACAGCCTCTGGACGCATGGATATGGTATTGAAGATGAGCGATGCTATCTATATTATTGAACTAAAGTATGACAAGACTGCCAAACAGGCTGTCGACCAGATCATAGAAAAGAACTATGCCTCCCTGTTTGCCAATGATTGCCGTCCTGTGTTTGCTGTAGGACTCAACATTGATAGCGAGCTGCGTACCATCAGCAGCTGGCAGGTAGAGCCAATCCATAAGGAATGAGCAAACAATCCGACTTTGAGCGATTCTATCGCGAGCACTACGATGCCCTCTTCTACTATGCCCTGCGCTTGGTGGAAGATGAGGAGGCGTGCCGTGACATTGTCGGTGATGCGCTGGAGCAGACTTGGAGCAAGATAGAGGCAATAGATGCCGGACGACTTAAAAACTATGTTTATACACTGATTCACCACAAGTGCGTCGACCATGTGCGCCGCCAGATGGCCGCCAACCGTTATGTCACGTTCTACCTGCAGCTTTACGGTCGTCAGATGGAGGACGACGAGTGGGAGGAGCACGAGCGGCTCATCACCACGGTGATGGGACTGCTCGACAAGCTGTCTGAGCGTACCCGCTACGTGCTGCAACAGTGTTTCTTCCACCGTAAGCGTTACGCCGAGGTGGCCGAAGAGCTGGGCATCAGCGTGAGTGGCGTTAAGAAGCATATCGTGACGGCCCTCAAAGTGTTGCGGACAGAAATGGCTAAAAAATCATAAATGCGACGCGCCATAAGTATACGAAACAGATTTCAAACCGACATAAGAGTAAGATGAAACCTGAAAACCTAAATAATATTATTGATAACCACGAGGAACTTTTAGAACGGGCCGTGGAGATGATTGAGGAGGGCCACCAACTCACCGACGACGAGATGGCACTGCTCACTGGCGACAAAGAGGCTGCCGAAGTCTATCGCCAGCTTACGACCCTGCGCGATGTGGTGGCCTCGCCCAACCCTATTTCTGCTGCCACGCCTACCCGCCTTTCCGAAGGGATGGAGGAGGTGGCCCTCGCTCCTCACCTTTCACCTCTCAGCGATGAAGAAGATGCCGAGCCAAACGCCTCCCGTTTCGGAAATATCGGGAGTAGGATCTGGCTCCTTGCTGCTGCCGCCATTCTGCTGGCGCTCATCATCTCATACCCAAAACTCCTTCGCAGGAACGACACGGCCGACGGGCTGATGATGGTCTACGAACATATCGAGAGACCCGATGACATCATTCTTAAAACCGACAAGGGCGGGGCTGTTGCTATCGATGGGGCGAAAAAGGTTGCCAGAGCGTCAAAGGCGCGGCTGACAAGTAACCAGGGGCAGCTGGTGCTCGACTATCAGGCACTGCAGCAGCAGGGTTATGCCGTGAGCACGGAGGTGGAGACGAACACGGTGGAGGTTCCCTGTGGCAAGGACTTCAAGCTGGTGCTTGCCGACGGTACCGAAGTGTGGCTAAACGCTGACTCCAGGCTGATCTATCCGTCGCACTTCGTGGAAGCTGAGAGACGTGTGTACTTGGAGGGTGAGGCCTATTTCCGCGTAGCAAAAGACAGCGAACATCCCTTCGTGATAGCTACTGACCAGATGGAGGCCCGTGTGTTGGGTACAGAGCTGAACGTGAGCTGTCGCGATGATGGCAGCACCCCGCACGTGGCGCTTGTCACTGGCTCGGTGGAGGTGAATACAAAGGGCAAGCAGCATGCCCTGCTAAAGCCGGGGCTGGGCGCTTCGCTGGTCGGTCAGGACTTGGTGGTGGCCTACGAGGATATGGAGCCCTACGTCTATTGGCGTAATGGCTATGTCTATTTCGACGATGCGACACTGACGGAGATTGCCCACTCGCTCGGGCGATGGTTCAATGTCGACGTGTCGATGTCGAACGAGCAGCTAGGCAACATTCACATGCACTTCCTCTACAAGCGCGGTGACAGCCTACGGCGTGTGGTGTCAATACTGAACGGTTTCCGCAAATTCCGGGTTGAGATGAGGGGCGGACGCACGCTCGCCATACTACCCATAGGAGTAGAGGAGTAGAGGAGGGAAGGAGTTGAGGAGGTAAAGGAGTAAAGGAGTAGAGGAGTAAAGGAGTAAAGGAGATGTGGAGATGTGGAGATGTGGAGGTAAAGTAGGATAGATATATCCCACATTACCAGTGCTCTTTATACACATCGCCAGCGCTACTTTTGCTGGTTCTCAGAGTAGTAGAGGTATTCTACTTTACCTCCCCACCTCCTCAACTCCTTTCCTCCTCAACTCCTTTCCTCCTTTACTTTTCTGTAAGCAGTAATCTTGCAACCCTTCACATTCCTCTGTAACCGCCTCATTGCAAGCCTGTTCTGGTGAAGGGTTCTTTTAGCTGAGACTCAGCATCACATTTTCTCTAGCTTTGAAGACGCAGCGCCACGCAGAGAACGTATTCCCCTATCATTGATGTTGTCTTGATGTCTTGTTGTCTCTATCATTGATGCTGTCTTGATGTCTTGTTGTCTCTATCATAGAAATTGTCTTGTTGTCTTCTCGTAAGTATGGTGTTTTCATGTCGTAAGTATGGTGTTTTCGTGTCGTAAGTATGGTGTTTTCGTGTCGTAAACCTATGACTTACGTGCCAAAAAGCAGGCGTTTTCTTTTCTAAAACCCGAGAATTAAATCGTAAAACCCGAGAATCAGATCCTAAAACCCGAGAATTAGGTTGTAAAACCCGAGAGTCAGACACCCAAAAGGCACTTTCTTACCCAAGGAAAGAGCTGTCTAAAACCCTTCACCGCAACTACCTGAAATACAGTAGTATATGTTAAAGTGAAGGGTTGGATCGTTTTTGCCCAAAAACTTTAAGGAAGGATATACAAGTTGACCTGGACTTATCACTCCGTCCTCCTATATGGGATTGTCTTCTACATATCTGTGTAAATGAAATGGATGCCTACGGCATCGGGTGCCCCAGAAATGTGTATAAAGAGTAACATCACCACTGCTCCTTTTGCTGGAACTCAGTGCGGTAGAATATTCTACTTTACTCCTTTCTCTTTCCCTACTTCCTCCTTCCTCCTTCCCCCCTTACTCCTTCCCCCCTTCCTCCTTCCCTCCTTCCCTCCTTCCTCCTTCCCTCCTTCCTCCTTCCCTCCTTTACTCCTTACTCCTTTACTCCTTCCTCCTTCCCTCCTTACTCATGCTTATTCAAGATGGTGACGTCCATGCGGTTGAATGGGAACATGAAACCGCGTGAGCGCAGCTGTTGGTAGACAGTCTCGTTGAGATAGTAGAAGACCGTCCAGTAGTCGGCACTGCGACACCACGAGCGGGTGGCTATGACAACGCCGCTGTCGCCCAACTGCTTCAGGCCTGTCCAAGGAGCGGCCACGACGGGTGAGTCAGCGACGGGCTCCTGAAGGATGAGTGGCTGCTGGCGCTGAATGTCGAGAATGGCTTGGCGCACCTCCTCGTAGTCGGCACCATAGGCAAACTGAAATTCGAGGTCGACACGGCGGTAAGGCTCGGAGGAGTAGTTCTTCATGGAGCCTGTGGAGAGTCCGCCGTTGGGAATGATGACCGTCTGGGCATCGGGGGTGCGGATGATGGTGTTGAAAATCTGTATCTCTTTCACTGTGCCGGCATACCCCTGGGCCTCGATGTAGTCGCCCACACGGAAAGGCTTGAAGAGCAGTATCATCACGCCGCCGGCGAAGTTCTGCAGCGTGCCGCTGAGGGCCATGCCGATGGCCATGCCTGCCGAGGCAAAGAGGGCGATGAACGAGGAGGTCTCGATGCCGAGGATGGAAACGATGACAATGATAAGCGTCAGCCACAGCACGACGCTAACAATGCTCGTGAGGAACGTGTAAAGCGAGGGTTCGACATTGCTGCGCTGCAGCAGCTTGGTGACGAGGCGCGTGAGCCACTTGATGAGCCAACGACCAATGAAATAGACGATAAGTGCAACAAGGGCGTTCTTGCAAAAACTGAGGGCCCACTGGGCCAGCATGGATAGGGTTTCGGGAGTGAAGGGAGACATGGAGTTAGGAGGAGTTAGGAGTTAGGAGTGAGGAGGGAGGAGTTGGGAGTTAGGAGTTAGGAGAAATTAGGAGTTGGGGAGTTTGGCGGTGACTTCGTCGCCGCGAATGTTGAGGGCGGCCATCAGCGAGTAGCCGAGCAGCTCCTGACGGAAGGGACCGCCTGGTAGTGGCTGCATGGCGAAGAGCGTCAGGCTTTTCTGCGTGGCGAGCGAGGTGCCGCCGTGGGCAGTCAGCTCACTGTCGAGGGCGAGGAGCTTCGCGCGAACATTATTATATTGTTGCTCTCCGGGTACGACCATGATGCGGCGTACCTCGGACTGGCGGCAGGCCATGAGCACAGCGTCGGTGAGATAGTCGCTACCGCCAGTGAGGGCGTGAGAGGGATTCTCGACGGCCGAGATGAGGAACTCGCCGAGGGGACCCGCGAACGCCTGACCGTTCAGGGCGCAAAGGTCGGCGGGGAGGAAGTTTGCCAGGCGCTGACGGCCTTGGGGGTAGATGAGCACCACCTGTGTCTGCTGATCGCCGACGGTGGTGGCGTGCTCCTCGGACGATGGGCGTAGCCCGCCGTCGAGGGCGAGGCACTCTAACCACCGTGGCAGGTCGGCTTGCTGTACGCGGCGTCCGAGCATGCGCTCGAAGTTGACAATGAGGTCGAAGGCGGTGCGGTCGATGTAGTCAGCATCGGCAATGATGAGGTTCTCTTTCCACTGGTTCTGAGTCATAACGGGCGCAAAGGTACGAAAAAAAACGTTATTTTCCGCACTTTTCCTGCAAAAGTTTTGGCCGTCTCAGGGTTTTTGGCTAACTTTGCGATTCAAATCTTAACTAAATCCCGAAAAGTATGGAACCATTCACCCTTTACGCCATCATTGCAGTAGCCATTCTGCTGCTCGTTTTCGTGTTGTTCATCTCCTACGTCAAGGCCCCGCCCTCGTCGGCCTTTATCATCTCTGGCTTGTCGCGTCAGCCGCGTGTGCTCATCGGTAAGGGTGGCTTCCGCGTGCCTTTCCTTGAGCGCCTCGACAAGGTGTACCTCGGTCAGATCACCGTTGACATCAAGACCGAAGAGAGCGTGCCAACGAACGACTTCATCAACGTTGATGTTGACGCTGTGGCTAAGATCCGCGTGACGCCCACCAACGAAGGCACCCGTCTGGCCGCCAAGAACTTCCTGAACATGCGGCCGGAGGAGATTGCCGAGCAGCTGCAGGACTCGCTGCAGGGTAACATGCGTGAAATCATCGGTACACTTGACCTGCGCTCGCTGAACACCGACCGTGACGGTTTCTCGGACCAGGTGATGACGAAGGCACAGCCCGACATGGCCAAGCTCGGTATCGAGATTATCTCGTGTAACATCCAGAACGTCACCGACCGCGAAGGCCTGATCCGTGACCTCGGTGCCGACAACACGGCAAAGATTAAGAAGGACGCCGCCATCAACCGCGCCGTTGCCGAACGTGACGTGAAGATTGAGGTGTCGAAGGCCGACAAGGACGCCAACGATGCCCGCGTGGATGCCGACACGGCCATCGCCGTGAAGAACAACGACCTGGCACTGAAGCGCGCCGCCCTGAAACTGCAGGCCGACACGGCACAGGCCGACGCCGACGCTGCCTACGCCATTCAGCAGCAGGAGCAGCAGAAGACCATCAACATCAAGACCGTCGAGGCCGAGATTGAGAAGACCAAACGTCAGCAGATCCTCTCGCGCGAACAGATTGAGATTAAGCAGAACCAGCTGGCCGCCGAGATTGAGAAACAGGCCGATGCCGACAAGTACAAGATTGAGAAGAACGCCGCCGCCGACCTGGAACAGCGCAAGCGCATTGCCGAGGCACAGAAGTACGAGGCCGAGCAGCGCGCACTGGCACAGAACGCCGAGTCGGACGCCGCCCGCTACCGCCTGGAGCAGGAGGCCATCGGTATCAAGGCCAAGGGTGAGGCTGAGGCCTACGCCATCCAGAAGAAGGGTGAGGCCGAGGCCCTGGCCATGGACCGCAAGGCCGAGGCTTACAAGAAGTATAACAATGCCGCCGTCATGCAGATGATGATCGAGGTGCTGCCGCAGGTAGTAGAGAACGTGGCCAAGCCCATTGCTGCCATCAAGGATGTGAACATCTACAGCAGCGGTGACGGACAGGGCATCGCCGCCGTCTCGGGCAACGTGCCTATCGCCATCAAGCAGGCGTTCGACGTGCTGAAGAGTGCCACGGGCGTCGACATGGCCGACATCATGCGTGCTGGCACCATCGAGGCCAAGACGACCCGTAACGTCAACCTCAACGACGAGGCCCGCGATGCCGCCGACAACCTCCTTGGCAAGAAAGACAAGTAACGCGTGAGGCCCTGAAACGCCCATGGCAAAAGACCTCCTCTCGTACATTCGCGACGGCCGGCCGATGACCCGCCAAGAGAAGATGCACCTCATCGTGCAGCTTTCGGTGCCCAGCATTCTGGCGCAGATATCGGCCACGGTGATGTTCTTCATCGATGCATCGATGGTGGGACACCTTGGCGCACGCGCCACCGCCGCCATCGGACTGGTGGAGTCGTCGACATGGCTGTTGGGCGGACTGGCATCGGCCTGCAACATGGGCTTCTCTGTCCAGGTGGCCCACTTCATCGGTGCCAAAGACTTTGAGGGAGCGCGCCGTGTGCTGCGGCAGTCGCTGGTGTGTGCCCTGCTGTGGAGCGTGATGCTCATGGTGGGGTGCATTGCTATTCACCAGCAGCTGCCTTACTGGCTCGGTGGCAGCGAGGAGATTGCCCGCGATGCGTCGATCTACTTCATGCTCATTGGCGTCTTCGGCATCTTCTTCCAGATGGAGGGTCTGGCAGGCTCCATGCTGAAGTGCTCGGGCAACATGAAGGTGCCGTCGGCACTGAACATCCTGATGTGCTGCCTCGACGTGGCGTTCAACTATGTGTTTATCTATCGGCTGGGCATGGGCGTCATGGGTGCCGCCATAGGCACTGGCCTCGCTGAGTTCGTCACCGCCGGGCTGATGCTCTACTTCCTGCTCTGCCGGAGTGATATGCTGAGACTGTTTAACAAAGTGAATAGTGAAAAGTTTAAAGTGAATAGTTATGGTTACAATAAAGTGCGCCAAGACTCTGTCCGTCTCCATAACTATTCACTATTCACTAAAAACTATTCACTAAAAAGGTTCCGTCCCACCGCCGACGTGGTGCACACGGCTTTCAAGATTGGAGCACCCATGGGGCTGCAACACCTGTTGACAGGCGGCGCCTACGTCGTGGGAACCATCATCGTGGCACCGTTGGGAACGGTGGCCATCGCTGCCAACTCGCTGGCGATTACCGTCGAGAGCCTCTGCTACATGCCGGGCTATGGCATCGCCGAGGCAGCCACGACACTCGTCGGACAGGGCATTGGCGCCGGACAGCGGCTGCTTACACGTTCACTGGCCCACATGTCGGTGGCCTTGGGCATCGCCTGTATGACGGTGATGGGTGTGCTGATGTGGGTGTTTGCCCCAGAACTGATGATGCTGATGTCGCCTGTCGAAGAGGTCGTTGCCGAAGGTTCTGCCGTGCTGCGCATTGAGGCATGGGCCGAGCCGATGTTCGCTGCCTCCATTGTGGCCAACGGCGTATTCATCGGTGCCGGCGACACGCTGAAGCCGGCGGCCATGAGCCTCGCCTCGATGTGGGGCGTGCGTCTGACGCTGGCTGCCTGGCTCGCCACCCGCTACGGTCTGCAGGGCGTATGGATTGCCATGGCTACGGAGCTAACCTTCCGCGGCATCATCTTCCTCGTCCGTCTCTTCATGGGCAACTGGAATAAGAAACTGGAGAGGAGTTAGGAGGAGTTAGGAGTTAGGAGTTAGGAGATAGGAGTTGGGAGGAAATGATAAATGGAGAAATTGACGATGAAACAAATGATGAATGTGTTGATGGTTAGGCATGTAAGAATGGTATGGGTGGTGTTGACCACCATGCTCATGTGGCCCCTCTCGCTCACTCATGCACAGAGCCACTGCGTACTACTTGAAACCACTGAGGGTAATATCACGCTGCTGCTCTACGACGACACGCCGCTGCACACTGATAACTTCTTGCGGCTGGTAGGCGAGCACTTCTACGACTCGCTGCTCTTCCACCGCGTCATTCCTAACTTCATGATTCAGGGCGGCGACCCCGACAGTCGACATGCTGAGCCCGGCATCGAGTTAGGCGAGGGCGATACTGGCTACACAATAGCGCCGGAGTTCTTCGCTGATGAAACAGGAAAGCCCGGAAGTTCCGGAGGACTAGGAAAACCAGGAAATTCCAGCAACACCACCCGAACCCTGCGCCACTACCACCGGCGTGGTGTCATCGCCATGGCCCGCGAAGGCGACGACGTGAACCCCGAACGGCGCAGCAGTGGCTGCCAGTTCTACATTGTCTGGGGCAAGACGTTCTCGTCGCAGGACTTGGCAAAGATGCAGCAGCGCCTTGACAAGATGACTAATGGCGAAGTGGTGCTTACAGCCGAACAGATCGACACTTACCGGCACGTGGGAGGCACACCGCATTTAGACGGCCAGTACACGGTCTTTGGCGAGGTCATCGGTGGCCTTGACGTCGTCGACCGTATACAGCACGTCTTCACCGATGACTACGACCGGCCCGTGGACGACGTGCGCATCCTGCGCGCCACGGTGCTGAAGTGAGTTAGGAGTTAGGAGTTAGGAGTTAGGAGTTCTTAACCTGTATGTCTACTTCAAATAGTTTGCCAGTGGGCTGCCAATCTGTCGCAGGCCTTTGGCAAACGACTGGGCGTTCATCTGCGCACCGAGTTTGGAGGTGTGGGTGTGGTCTTTCTTGAAATACTTGTTGCCGGCCTTCTCCTTGATGGCGGCCACTTTCTCACGGGCTTTCTCCTTATCTGCGGGCAGCGATTTCACGGCGAACTTCTTGTCGAGGAAGTCGGCACTGATGTTGTGCATGTCGATGAAGGCGACGCCCGTCTGTTCCACAACCTCGCGATACCAGCGACCATAGGTGTCATCGCGGCGTTCCACCTTGCCTCCGGGCCACTCGTTCCGTGGGGTCAGGGAGACGAGTATGGGTGTAGCGCCCTTTTCACGGCAGTCGTCGATCATCTTCTTCAGGTACCAGCCGAAGGAGTAAACGACCTCGTAGGTGCCGTTGTCCATCTTGAAGACGTGGAGCGTGTCCTTTGCGCCGGGAATGACGCCCCGTGCCTTCTGGTCGGTGATGGGACAGATGTCGTTATGACCGAACTGTATGGTGACGAAATCGCCTGGACGCAGTGCCTGATAGACGGCATCCCACAGTCCCTCGCGGATGAAGGAGCGCGTGGACCGTCCGGCGCGGGCTGCGTTGACCAGCTGTATCTTGCTCTCATCGAACACGGTGCTGGCCTGCGATGCCCAGCCCCACATGCCGTCCTCGTCGTTGTCGGCGTTTTTCACGGTGGAGTCGCCGGTGAAGAAGACGACGGGCTTGCCGCTGAGGCGGTCTATGTTCCAAATAGTCTTGTTGGGAATCGGCATGAATTTCATGAGTGCTTTCAGCTGTGGGTTGTGACTGTTCACAATACCGAGATAGGCACTGTGGGCATTGAGCTCGGCACCAAACTTGGACGTGTGAATCTTATCGCCGAGGAAGTGGTAGTCGACCTTCCAGGGGCTGAAGGAGTCGAGCTTCTTGCCGCTGATGTCGTTGAGGTCGACGAAGGGCACGCCCTCGGTGGCTGCGACGTAGGCGGCCCACTCGGTCTGGGGCTTGCGCACGATGTGCCCCTTGTCGTCGTAGGCATTGCGCGGCGTGAGCGACATGAGGACGGGGTTGGCGCCCCTGGCGCGAATCTCGCGGACATACCTGCGCAGGTAACGACCGTAGCTGTAGACGGTGTCCTGGCGCTGTGTGCGCTGGTTGTAGCCGATGTAGCAGGTGTCCATATCGACGCCGGGAATGACGGCACGGGCACGCTTCTGGTCGAAGAACTCGCCGTTGTCGTTATGGCCTATGGAGACGATGACCCAGTCGCCTGGCTTCAGCGCGTCGCGGACGGCGGGCCAGAGGTCGGTATAGAAGGTGCGGGTGGACATGCCACCAAGCGCCTGGTTCTCGACGGTTATCTTGTTGGCATCGAAGTATTTTGGGAAGAAGTAGCCCCATCCCCACTGCCCGTTGTTACCGTTGCCTAAGGTGCCGTTGCGCATTGTCGAGTTGCCCACAAGGAACAGTACGGGGTTGCTGCCCTTGCGGGTAGAGCCGGGTACGGGCCTCGCCGTCAGCGCCTTAGCGATGGAGTCGGGCGTGTTGTCAATCACTTTGTTGTCGTCGGCAATCGGGTCTGGCAGGTTGTCGAAACCCTGGGCCAAGGTAGCAGTCGTTATCAGCAGAGCCGCTGCTATCGTTGTCATCAGTCGTCTCATGGTTAGTGCTTGTTGATTCGTTTTAGGCTGCAAAGTTACGTCATTTTTTCCTAAAAACAGCAGATTTTCGCCCTTTTCTTTTGCTAAGTGGCAGAAAAAGCGTAACTTTGCAGCCGCAAATCGAAGATTTTACACATTATTTAATTATGGCTCTAAAGATTGTAGTGCTGGCCAAGCAAGTGCCAGACACCCGAAACGTGGGCAAGGATGCCATGACTGCAGAAGGAACAGTGAATCGCGCCGCCCTGCCCGCCATCTTCAACCCCGAAGATTTGAACGCCTTGGAACAGGCCCTTCGCTTGAAGGAGCAGCATCCGGGCTCTACAGTAGGAATCCTCACGATGGGTCCTCCACGTGCAGGTGAAATCATCCGTCAAGGACTTTATCGTGGCGCCGATAC
>JAEEGL011165837.1_pt1 | contig 23094 bp, 24 predicted proteins | sample 9134231 | NCBI WGS metagenome assembly JAEEGL01 (sample SAMN16246548, study PRJNA631951) | gut metagenome | biome: gut microbiome; feature: rumen; material: fiber-attached | host: Bos | place: Iran: Karaj | collected 2018-10
CTTAATGCAACAAGACATACTCAAAAATTAAATTTACAAAATGTAACATTAAGTGATGGTACTAAGGTTAAAGTAACAGCAAGAGAAGCTAAGAAATATAGAAAAGATATTAAAGCAAATGAGGAATAATTAATTATTTCTTTTTTTTTGCTAATTAAACAAAAAAATAATACTATTTTTCTAGTATTATTTTTCTTATAGCAATATAGTCTAATGATGAAACTTTACCATCTTCATTAGCATCAGCTCTTTTTAATTTATCATCTACTAATGCGCTTTGTTTTAATAAATGTTTTCTTACCAAAATATAATCCATTGACGCAACTTTACCATTACCATCTACATCACCTTGAATATAATCTTTTGTTATTTCTTTTGTTGTTTCATTTGTTGGAATTGGAGTTATAGTTGGTGTTGCGGTTGGTTTTGGCGTTGGAGTCGCTGTTGGCTTTGGCGTTGCCGTTGGTTTTGACGTTGGAGTTGCCGTTGGCTTTGGCGTTGCCGTTGGCTTTGGTGTTGCTGTTGGTTTTGCTGTTGGCTTTGGTGTTGGTGTAGGTTTAAATTTTGTTACATTAACTGTAATAGTAACATCCTTAGTAGCAGTATATTTAGTACCTTGTGTTGCATATACATTAATTTTTATATTAGATTTTTCTTTCAACCCTTTAATTACTATTTCTTTTTTTGTTTTATCAAACTTACATGAAACATATGTTTTATCAGTTAATGAACATTTTAAAGTACCATCTCCATTATATTTATATGGAATTCTTTTTTCTCTAGTTGCCTCAACAGTTATTGATTTTGAATTAACAGTTATTTCTCCTTTTGGTATTACATCTAATCTATAAACATCTTTTGGATATGTTTTTTTATTTTCTGGCATATTCGTAACCACTGTTGAACCTCGTTCTCTTTTATCAGGTGTTTCATCACCTTGCATATATACAAAATTAGATCCTGTATCTAGTAATTTATGATATTTAACTCTTTCTTCATCAGTTCCACAATAGTGTACATTTTCTTTAGGCGTACATACTTGTCCCTCTTTTAAATAATTAGCTAAACATATTAAATTTAAATCTGCTTTTGGTAAATTATCTCTAACATATTTTAATAATAATGGCTTAAAACTTAACCAACGAACACTACTTTCCATTCCATATTGTTGAACCATATCAGTTACTGATTTTACTTGTTCTGCAGTACCTGCTTTTAATTCTATAGCGATAAACATTCCTTTTGCTTTCGCATCTTTAAGAGCTGCTTCAAAAGTGGCTATTCTATTTGGACCATAGCCTTTTAATACTGTTCCGCCAGTTGATTTTATTTCCGGATTACCCGCATATTCTTTTAGAACTTTTTCATTTCTTGTAGCAACAAAAACGTATTTATTTAATTCCGAAAGTGTTAAATCTTTTATATATATTTTTTTACTTCCTAAACTAGATAAATCTGAATTTCTAGCTACTTTATTAATTGTAGTATCATGTTGTAAAACAGCAATTTCTTTACCATTTTTATCTGCTTTTGTAAAATGAACATCTGTCTCATATCCATTACATCCATTTTCTTTAGCTAATCGATAAGATGCAATAGAGTTTTCAGGAGCCTCGTCCCAACCACGATGGGCAAGAACCAACTTACAATACCTTTCTACCTCTACACCATCTTTATAGTATCCCCATATATTGGTAAATTTACATTTACCTTTTGTATCAACATTCTTTACCGTATGCCAACCATCACTAAATTGTTCATGTGCAGATACATTAACCATAAAAAAAGTAATTAATAAAAATATTAATATTTTTTTCATTCCACTTCACCTATTCTATATTTATTTTATCACACTAATTTATATATATAAAAAAACACTATTGTAATTAATAGTGTTTTACGTATTACTTTACAGTTTTTGATATTTAGAATCCATTATAGAATATAAATAAATATTTACTTTCTTACTAGTAATACTCTCAATATAATTCTTATAACCATTTAATTGTTTTGAATAAGCTTCATCATCAATATTTTTAAGTTTATAATCAATAATATCAATATAATCATCATATTCTAACATTAAATCAATTACACCATGTTTTTCTTCTTCATCATTTTCTTCTATAAATTCATATTCTTGATATACTTTAGCTAGTTTTATATTATTTAATAAATCAATATTTAAAAATGATTCTATTTTTTCTTTATATGGACTATCTATATCAGATAAATCCGGATTATGTAAATCTAATGTTTCTAAATAATAATGCATTTTTGTACCAAAATCCATTTTATCTTTTTCTTCTTTGGTAAATAATTTAGAACTACTTTTAGAAAAATGACTTTCTTCTTTAACAATAAAGCTATATTTTGGATAATCTATTATTTCTATTTTATTATTTGTTTTATTAATACCATTAAATAAATTATGACTATTTATTAAATTATAATCTTTAGTTATATTTAAACTATTTATATCAACATTTATAAAGTATTCTAATAGTTTAGATTTAATAGAATTAATAATATCAGAAAATGATCTATATTTCATTCTTACATTATCTGAGACTATATTTTCATCATATTCTTCACTAAATTCTTCATTTGGCATAACAAATATAATTTTTTCTTTTACTCTTGTTAACGCAACATAAAATAATCTTATCTTTTCACTAATTTCATCTTGATAATAATTATTTTTAAATAATTCACGATAAAATGTATTATCCATTCCTTCATCATAAAATGGTGTTATAATACCTAAAATATTATTAAAAATAATTCTTGATTTAATATCTTGATCATTAAATGATTTATATAATCCTGGAAAATAACATATTGGAAATTCTAATCCTTTTGATGCATGAATAGTCATTATTTTAGCACTTTGTCCTTCTTCTTTATTAACACTAAATCTAATATCACTTTCACTATTCATAATATCTTCTAAATAAACATCAAAATCTTTAAAAGAATAACCTGTTTTATTTAAATTATCTGATAAACTATATAAATACTCTAATTTAACATAATTATTTTCTATATCTGGTATTTTTCTTATATTGTTATATATGTCAAATTCTTCAATAATTTCATCTAATATCATACTTATTGATTTACTTGATATATTATTAATTATTTTATTTATTTTTATAAAAATATCAGTTTTTTCATAATCATTATTCATAATAACACTAAATAATTCATCATCAGAATAATTACATAAAAAACTTCTTCCTATTGATAAATATGTATATTCCATTTCTTTATTATGTTTGTTTTCATAAACCAAATTAATCAATTTAAAAATATTTCTAATTACTAAGAATAACGAACTGTTATTTAAATATTCATCTTTATAAATACTAAGTGGAATTTGTTTATATAAAAATACTTTTTTAAATAGATTAAAACTAGTACTTCTATCTATTAAAATAGAAAAATCACTATAAGTAACATCTCTTAATTTAGCTAAATCTTTGTCAAAAACTTGGTAATGATTATTAACTTTATTAATAATATCATTAGCTATTATAAAAGCTTCTATTTCTTCTTTACTAAAGCCTAATTCTTTATCATATTCATAACTATATATCTCTAAATTATTGTTTTCATGATTATTACCTTCATTTAAATAAGATATATTACCTTGAACCATTTGATGAGATTCAGTATATTCTGCTCCACCAATTAATTCATTCATAACAAAGTTAAAGATTAAATTGATATTATCAAGTACCTCACCACGAGATCTAAAATTCTTTAATAAGTCAATTTTTTCACCATTAATACCATTTGCATATAAATTATATTTATTACGGAATATATCTGGATTAGCATTTCTAAAACGATAAATTGATTGTTTAATATCACCAACAACATAAACATTATTATTACTAATTAAACTAATAAACTCTTCTTGCAAATCAGAAGTATCTTGATATTCATCAACCATTATTTCATTAAATGAATTCTTTATTTCTTCACGGATATTTTCATTATCTTTAACTATTTTGATAGCCATTTTACAAATATCAACAAAATCATATAAATCATTTTCAAATTTATAAGAATTTATTCTTTCATCTAATTTCTTTATTATTCTTATAATTGCTTCTATATATGGTTTAGTTAACATAATTGTATTAGATAATTCATTAATATCACTATACTTAGTTAATAATCTTAAGTTTTTAATACATTCATTAATAGTTTCTTTATAGTTCTTAGCCTCTTCACTACTACCTCTTGGTAAAATAGGAAGTTTATCAAAAATAACACTATTTTTTATTTCTTCATATGATGAACTATTAATAATAGGTAAAATAATATCACTAAGTTTATGATAATAATCACTATCTATTTCATTTGATATCTTAGTTAAATTAAGATTTATTTCATGAATAACACTTTTTAATATATTAAGATATTTTTGAATATTTTCATTAATAAACTCACTAGAATAATACTTATTAATATAACTATCTAAATACTCTTCTTTATTATATTTCATATTCAAACTATCATTAATTGCAAGAATAGTACTTTTTATTTCTTTATCATCTTTAATACAAAAATCATTTATCAGCCTAGTAAAATCATCTTGTTTTTCTAAATACTCTTCTTCCATTATTTCATCTAAATACTCATTAGTTTTTATTTTTAGTAAATTACTTTCAATAATATTAACATTTCTTTTTACATTTAATAAATAATGATATTTTTTTACAAGAGATAATGAAAAACTATCAAACGTAGTAATAAAACTACTATCGATTTTCTTTAAATCATCACTAAGATCTGGATTCTTTTTAATTTCTTTTCGAATTCTTACTTTCATCTCTCCAGCTGCTAAATTAGTAAATGTTAAAATAAGTAGTTTATCTATTCCTACACCATCTTTTAGTTTTCTAATAACACGCTCAGTTAAAACTGCTGTTTTACCAGAACCAGCTCCAGCTGATACAATTATATTTTTTCCATCTAAGTTAATAGCATCAAGCTGCTCTTTCGTCCAATTAGGCATTTTCATCACCACCTAAATAAACATTATTCTTTTCATCATGATAACAAATATCTTTAAACTTACAATATTCACATGACATATTTCTATTATTTAATATTTTAGGATTAATCGAGAAATTACCTTCCAAAATATTATTCATTGCATTAATTATTCTCTCATGGGTTAATTTTAAAACATCATCTATCTCTTCATCAGAAAGAGTATTAGCAAGTTTACTAATCTCACCATCCTTAGTTAATTTCATTCCCCTAATCATTTCACTATTTTCATAAGTAGAATCAAAAATACTAAGTCTATTTAAATCACTTGTACTATACCCTAACAATTTTAAATTATCATAATTTTGTTCTTCAATAGTTTTCTTGTCAGATTTACTTAAATCAACATTTAAAATATGTTGTAGATAAAATCCAGTAAACTTAATATTTTTTAATACATCAGAATTATTAACTAAATATAAATATATTGGTAATTGCATAGATAAACCAAATTTAAGATTTTTAATATTTATATCGGTATTACCAGTTTTATAATCAATAATACTTACTAATGTATTACCATCTTTTTCTTTGTACATTATTTTGTCAACAAAGCCTTTAAAATGAACATATGGACTATTCATTAACTTTATATCAATTTTATGTTCATATAACATATTAGTAAAACCAGATATAAATTGATGTTTTTTAATAGTTTCTATAATAAAACATAAGTTTCCTTTTAACTTCTCTAAAAAGAATTTTTCTTTATTAGTAAATTCTTTATCTTTAAGAAACAAATTATATTCTTTATCTAAATCAAAATTATCTTCATTCATTTTACTTAAACAATAATGAAATAAACTACCAATAATAGTGTAAAATGTTTCTTCAAATTCATCTATTTTTAAGATATTACTTAAATAATATTTAAAACCACATTTATAATAATTATCAATACTACTATAAGATAAAGTTAATTCATTATTAATATACTTTAGCATGTTATCTTTATTAATACCGGTAAAGCTATTATCATATTCTAAATAATTATTTTTATCATAATTTGAATATAATAAATCTAAGTCTTTATTTTTAATTCCATACTTAACTAAATCATCTAAATACATTGCATAAAGTGACTTATTAGCTAAATTACTATAATTATATTTTCTTTCATAACTCTTCTCTTCATAGTCCATATAATCTAATAATGTACTAGGATTATATTTATTAAATGACGATTTATCTTTATACGAAATAATTATATTTTTAATACTTGATAAATAATCTAGTGTATTATTCTTAATCAATTCATTTTCTTCTTCAGTTCGATCAACACCAACTAAATTACATATATCATCAGTAATATAATCTGTATCTATTTTTAATTTTGGAATAGATGAACTATTAAAATTAAGTAAGAAAACATATTCATCATCACCAATATAATCAAAAACATTTTTTACTTTGATAACATCATCATAAATAGTTTTCTTTATTTTAGTATTTAATAAATCATATTTTATTTCATTAACAAATTCTACTAAATTATAATCACTATATTTATTAAGAATATTAACTATATATGGGTATTCTACACTATCTTCATATTTTTTTATAATAGATAATATTTCATTAGATGACTTATTTTCTTTTATTAGATCAAAAAACTCTTTACCTAGAATTGTTCCCATTATAGTATCAGAATTATTTATATCTACTTTGATGTCATAGAATTTCTCCATCATTTTAATATATGGAATATATTCATTATCGATATTCATTAAACTAATTTTATTTATATCAATACCATTATTTAATAAATCACATATTTTTTGAAATACAAATTCTATTTCTTCTTTTAAACTATCAAAGTGATAAATATCATATTTTGTATTATTACTTTTATATGGAATAATAGTTGCATTAGAAAACAATTCTTGATCAAATTTATTTAAATTTCCATAACCATAAACAATTATCTTACGACGTTTAAGAATTTTAGAAAACAAATTATCATAAATAATTAAATTATTAGAATCAAGTTCTTTTTTTATTTCTACTAAATAATCTAATTTTTGATTATTATAAGTTTTATCTTCAATGTAATATAAATTATCTAAAATAGTAATAGCGTTATCTACTTTCATATTCTTTTTAACTAAATAATGAATAGCTTCAATACCATAATCAAATTTAATACATTTTTTATATTCATTTTTAGTCATAAACTTAATATTAAGTATTAATTTATTATCATTTAAGTACTTCAATATCCCTAATTTATAAGAATTAGGACAAATAATTAATAAGTTATCTTCTAGAAATTCTAACATATTATTCACCACCATTAGTATATCAAAAATAGTATGACTATTGCCATACTATTTGACTTTTTTATTCTTTTGATATTTCTCTTTTTGTTTTTTATTAAATTCACATACATCTTGTAATAACTTTGCATCTTCCGTATATGCAATATGTGAAACATCTTTATTAAAACAATGACTATCCCAATAAGGACTTTCACGATAAACAAAAGTATGAGAAGAACCTGCACGTTCATCTAAAATAAATAATTCACGTAATTCTTCATAATCAATTTTATTTTTCTCACATAATTCATAAAACTGATTACAAAAACTGACTTTAGTAGCTAAAAATGAATTCTCCATAAATTTAGCAAGTTCAGCTGTTTTACTATCTGTAATTCTAAATTTATGCCTTGCATCATAACATTCTTGTAATATTTGAATAACTTCGATACAATCTTTTTTACTTCCACCAAGAATTGTAAAATCAAAATTATAATTATTTGCATGTGGTGTACTTCCATAATACTCTGGACTAAATATAATTTTCTTTTTAGTTTCTTTTTTTAGTTTTTCAATTGTTCCTAATGGACAAGTAGATTTTATAACATAAATATTACTATCACATTCAATGATAGCGTTTTTAACTTCACTAATATCTAACATGTTATTATCTAAAAGTGGTGTATCTACACATACAAAAGCTAAATCATATTTTATATCTCTCTTTGTATTAAATTCACTTTTATATTTATCATAAACATCGGGATTTAATCTTGATAATTCTTCTTTTATATTATGACCAACAACACCATATCCAATTATTAAAACATTTTTCTTCATATTTACTCCAATTATTTATTCTTTTCAAAGATAATAGCTTCATATAATAAATCTACTAAATGATTACTTGGTTCTAATTCATATTTTTTCATTATTTTATCAAAAACATCATCAGTAAGATCTAAACCTAAATATTTAAATACTGATTCTTTTTTATTAGATATGTTACTTAAATAATCAAGAGTATAATAATTATCTATTATTAATAACTTATCTTTTCCAATAAACTTAATAAATTCTTTTAAGATATAATCTTTTTTATTTGTATAAATAAACATTTCTTTATCATAACTAATCATATTAAGTAAATCTTGATTATCTATTAATTTATCTTCTACTCTCAAATCAAGTCGACCAATTATTTTATCTTCTTTTATTTTTAAAGCTTGTAGTTGAACAATAAAACCAACTTTTGCATTAGAATGACTTGGTATTATTTCAACTATTACATATTCTTTTGGTAATCGCATATTATCACCTAAAATGAGATTTATTTTTATTAATCTTAGTCATACAAGCATCAATAATATCTTCATCATTAAAACCAATTAGATAACCTAAATTAATTAATGTAACAAAAAATTCTTTGATTGTTTTTTTATCATTACTATAATAAAATGAACTAGCTAGTTTATAAAGTCTTCCAAAAATATCTATTTTATTATATTCATCAACAGATGAAAAATCTTCGGCTAAATCTATTTTTAAAATATTAAAGAAATAAAATGTCATAATAATACAATCTGCATATTCACCTTTAACTAAATCAAGATCAATTGGTTTATCTGACCAATATTTAAAATATCTTGTTTCATTAGCTAATTCACCTATTTCTACTAATAATTCAAGTTTATTTTTTTTAACTCCATCATCTGGCATAAATCTTGCATCAAACATTTCATCTAATTCAATATTTGATTTATATACTCCGTTAAACTTAGTGTAATTCATTATTTATCACCCTCTATTTCGAAAAAGTAATCAAGTGTTGGGACAAGAGTTCCATTATTAAAAGCCTCTTTTATTTCATCATAAGTTAACCACATAGTTTCACATACTTCTTTGGTAGTAGCGTTTTCTAAATTAGCTTCTCCATCATAATGAAATAACCATACATCCATAATATCATGAAAATGTCTTCTCATTTTAGTAAAGATTATTTTACCTTCAACATTAGATAAATCAATTCCTACTTCCTCCATTACTTCACGTTTTGCTCCCATCAAAGAATCTTCTCCTTGAACAACTGAACCACCTTGGCATTCTAAATATAATGGATAAGATGCCCTATCCGCACTTCTTCTTGATATTAAATATTTTCCCTCTTTATTCTTAATCCAAATGTGAACAACTAAATGGTAGTAATTATCTGGTATTTCTTTTCCTCTTTCGTGAATAATACCTGTTGCATTCCTTTTTTCATCATATAAGTCCCACAACTCCATAACTTCTCCCTTTCGCCATATATTATAACACAATAAAACGGATTTTCATCCGTTTATTTTTTTCTAACTTTTATTTTACTATATCTTCTTTTTCATATATAAATCTTTATATTCTACATAACCGTGTTTAGGATAAAAAATATGACTCTCTAAATATTCTTTTCCTAAATGAACATGAACTTCCTTATAACCACGTTCTTTGGCTGAATTCTCTGCTAATTCAACTAATTTACCACCAATACCATGTCTTTTAAAATCAAATTTAACGTATAAATGTGATAAAAACAAATTACCATCTTCATCTTCTTTTGTACCAATACAACCAATTACACGATCAAATTCATCAAGAGCTATCCAAAACGGATGACCTTTATCAAAATAATTAGTTTTTATATCAAGTAAATCTTCATTAAGTCTTGGAACTCTACCTAAAGCGTTTTTAGCACTTAAAACCATATATATCATATCATCACGATATTTATCTTCAAATCTAATTATTTTCATATATACCTCTTTTCTAGTAATTTATTTACTTCTTTATTTATTTTTTCATCTTTATTATATTTAATAAGATTATCTAATAACTTATATATTTCATCAGTTAATTTCTTTTCTTCTAAACATAGTAAAATTCGATAAATATGTTCATCTTCTTCATCTTCTAAAGCTTGTTCAAGTAAATCCATATCATCAACAGTATCTTTTTCTATTTCACCATATTTTTCTGTGAATTTTCCATATGGACCATGATGATTTTCTAAACTTCTTATTTTTAAGATATCACTTTTATAAAATAAGAAATGTAATATTTCTAAAGCTTCTTCTTCTCTTCCAAATTCATGAAAACAATATTCGGGTGAATCATAACAACATATTCCTTCATAAATTTTACCATCAACACAAGTTATTTTAACACATTTATTATTATATCTTTTTAAATTCATATTTCACCATTATTCATTAACATTTTTTGTATTATCAAATATTTTCATTCCTAAAAATTCTATTTTAAAGCCATCATAATATCCACCATCAGCTAATTTGTGAACCTTAGTATATTTGCATAGAATCGATTTGTATTCAACACTTCCACCATCCCATAACATAGATTTTTTATATGGAATAAACAATAACATTAAAATTACTATTATAATTACAATTATTATTTTTTTCTTTTTTAAAAAATTTTTCATTTTATCACACACCTCGTTTATATTATAACACTAGAATAATAAAAAAGCTCCAAAATGAAGCTTAGTTTTCTTTTACTATAATCTTATTCTTCTTCAGGTTTTTCGACATCTTCACCTAAAAAGATATCTCTTAAATGATAAGCTGAATCATTATCATTTATATCATTAAAATCAACTGTAATACCATATTCCTTTAAAGTTTCAACTGCTTTTTCTCCAAAGCCAAACATATAATGATTACAAATAAAGCCATGTTTTCCTACTTCTTGTGGTTTTTTACCAACTGTTTTTTCTTGATAGAAATAAGCTCTTTCAATAATTTTTTCTATAGTTGTTTCACTTTTTACAGTTTTAGATTCAAGTTTTTTACCTTTCTTTTTATAAAACTTATCTGTCCAAGATCCATTTTCATAAGTTCCAACATAGTATTCTTGTTTTTTACCATCATAATTAATTAAATACCAATATTTATTTCCTTTTCCTCCAATATAGTGATCTACAAAATCTTTATAACCAATAACAAATTCAAATCCATCATTCTCTTTAACAAGATTCATAAAATCTTCTCTATTCATTTTAACTCCTCCCATGTTCTAATAAAGTATAGTCATTATTTATTAAAACTATTTTTTACAATTTCTGTTACTAATTCTATTTCATTATAATTATCAATGTGTCTAAAGTTCTTTTTTGCATACTCAAAAACTAATCCAATGTTATCTATTATATCATCACAAATACTATTCATCCAATCATATCTAGGTAATATCCATACATGTAAATGTCTATTCTCTTTTTCTTCAAAGATATAATCAAATCTATCACATATTTTATTTTCTCTTAATATTTTAACTGTCTTATCAACAAGATAAAACATTTCATTTCTTTCATCATTAGTAAGTTCACTTAATTTTTCAATATGTCTTTTAGGTGATACAATGAAAAAACCTTTAATTGGCAATTCCCAATCTTGAGAGATAGTAAAATTATCATTCTCATAAGCCATTCCACAATCTAATGAAAATTGATGTTTACCATATGCACATCCCGGACATCCTTCAAAAACTATTTCCTTATTATTATAACTAATCATATTTATTTCCTCTCTTACTACAATGATTTTGGTTGTTCTTCATTAACTAGTGGATAACGTAATACTTCTTTATTCTCATTAAAGATAACTGCGTTAGGAAACATCTCAGCTATTTCATCTATTCTTTCTATTAATTCTGGATTTGCCACAGTATTAATACATATTCCATTAACTAGCATTGGTGGTACACCCATTGGAATAGCTAACCATGTTTTTCTATCATAATCATTTTCATCATGAAACTTTGCACTAAAACTCATATTTTGCGCATCACATACTTTTTCAAATAAATCTATTACACGCTTATCATAGATTTGTTCTATTTTTTCAGGATGTTCTTTTCTTATTTTCAAATATTCAAAGAAATCAAGTCTCATTAAAAATTTCATTACCGGATTATTTCCATCAAAGAATAACGCAATATTTTTAATACATGGACTATGACAAAATGCAGTATTACGATTCTTTTTTGCTGCACTTTGACGTCTTAAATACTTTCTTTGCTCATCAATACTTAATTCACTATTATCAATATCTGGTACTTCTTCTTGTACTTTATTTAAAAATGTACAAAAATAAGCTTCGTCTTCACTTTCTAATATACCATACCATTCACTAGCTACTAATCCAGCTACAGAAATTCCCTTTAGAGTACTAATTGATGCACTTGCACGATGAAAAGGATGACCAACATCAATTGATACTCTGCCATCTTCAATTGGAATCGGATTAATAGGAAATTCATTATTTTTCAATCTTTCAAATAATCTTAAATATATTCTTTCCCAATTACTAAGTATTTTTCTTTGTTCAGGTGTTAAATCAAATTCACCAGACTTAGCTATCGATTGAAAAGATACATTTTGGCGATTTCCTAAATTAGCTCCTGACAATGTCACATTTTTTAATTTAGTTGTGATCTCTTCTAACATAACTTTCACACATCTTTCTTAACATATCAATTATATCATAAATTATATTTTGCTATTAAATTGTATTCACTCTCATGATTTTCATCAACAAATAATTCTCTTTTATATTTAATATTATTGTGCTCTAAACATAATTCCATAAAACACAAGAAAATACCAATATCTAGAAATACATTACTTTTTATTTTTAAAATATTGAACTAATTCACCTAATAAGCCACCAGCAATTAGGCCAATAATCATATACATTACCATTTTTCCATAATATAAATCATGCTTTGGAAAATATATGCAAAACCATATTACAGATCCTAACATAAACCCTAATGCTGCACATTTTTCAACAAGTCCCTCTTCAATATCTTTTTGTACTTTCTTCTTTTTACCCATTTTCCTCCTATTATTCTTTATTTAAAAATTTCTTAACAATCTTGATCTTTTCTTGATCTTTTGGTCTATTATGTTCTAACATCCATTTTAACTGTAATTCAAGTGATTCAACTGGATATCCATCAACATATCTAATGTCTTTATCATCATAATCTAAAACAGCTACTTCAGTTATCTCATCTAATTCATATAAATAGTCATATTTAGGTGATTTTTTAAACTCATATTTTGATTTAAGTTCTTCAAAATAATCTGGTCTTATCTTAATATCAATATCTTCTGTTGATAATTTTAAATCATAAAGTAACATTACACCACCTGATATAATACAATATCTATTTTTATCTAAATCTAATCGATCTAATTTTTCAGTATATTCTTTTTTATTCATATTAGCTATCTCCTCTTAAGTACTATGATACTTTAGTATATGGTCCATCCGTTTTACAGTCATATGTGGTAATAGTTCTGTCTTCTAAAAATGCACCTGAGTAGTTAATAAATGGTTCTGGTAAGTTATTGATATCTACCCAAATTAATTCATCACATTTATCTTCTTCCATTATTTTAGGAATTCCTTCATATTCATTAATTTCGAAATAATAATCAATATATGGTTCTAATCTCTTTCCATCTATTTCAAAATAATTTCTTCTTAATACAACATAACTATTTATTATATCTTTAGGATTTAAAGTAATACCTAGTTCTTCTTTTGCTTCCCTAACTAAAGCCTCATATTGGTTTTCACCTTCATCAATGTGACCAGCTGGCAATGCATAATAACCTGGCCATAATTTAGTTCCTTTTCTTTTTTGTACTAATATTTTATTATCTTTATTAATTATCATATGTACTGCACTTTTAAAAATAGCTTTCATATATTACTTCCTTTCCAAAATCACAATTTATTCACAGTGCCTAGTATGTGGTCAAAGAACACCTCAAAATAAATTTATTTATACATATTTTCTTTTTCACCTTGTTCTTTTAATCCAAGGAATTTATTATCCCACAATTCTACTTTTTTATTTGTTAAACTCTTCGAATATATATAAATATCAGCTATAAAAAACTCGTCCTTATCATCATCTCTATCATATGGTTCCCTAGTAAATCCAAGCTTTTCATACAATCTATGTGCTTCTTTTGCGTATTCATCAGTATATAATCTAAAATTCTTATATCCTTTTTCTTTTGCTAACTCTATAGTTTTTTCGAGAGTCTCTTTACCATATCCATTGCTTCGGTATTTAGTAAGAATTCCAAACCAACCAAGCCATGCATCATTTGGATATTCATTATATGAATAAATACCTGTAACACCAATTGGCTCATCGTTTATATATACAATTTTATAATCTATTTCTTTCCGATATGGATCTTTGTTTATTTGCTCAATGTAATTCTCTCTAGCATCTTCATCTGGAAATATTTCATTTTGTATTTTACATGCTAATTCCAGATTTTTATGAGTAATTCTTTCAAATCTCATCATATTTTATTTCCTCTCTAATAGGCAAACCGATTCGCAGTGCCTGGTATGCGGTCATTGAACATATTGATTATCTATGTATGCGTGTTAAAAAACATATTTATTTCAACACATTATCTCACATAAGTCTGCGTGTATTGAACATATTACAGTTTCAAATTATCCTATATTCTAATTAATTCAACTGGAGTTATTTGACTATCCATTTTTTTATCAATTGCAGTAATAAAATATCCATCCGCCCTTAAATCTTTTTTCATACCAAGTATTTCCTCATAAGAAAACCAGCTTACATCAGATATTTCTTCTCCATCACTTTGAATATTTTCCTCAATTAATTCAGCATCAAAAATAAAGAGAAGTAAGTCTACACTTTCTAAATTCTTGTTCACTATCTCCAAAATACCTTTTATTTTTACTCTACAACCAGTTTCTTCAAATATTTCCCTTTTTGCTGCTTCAATAACATTTTCATTATTGTCAACTCCACCAGCAGGAATATTCCACTTTCCCTTACATATTTTTTGATTTTCTTTTACTAATAGATATTTTCCATTTTTCTCTATTAAACCTCCAGCTACTATCTTTTTACTCAAATTAATTTTTCCTTTCCATAATCACGATTGACTCACAGTGGTAAGTCCCCCTAAACATATCAACTAAGTTAGTTTCTTTGATATTGTATTTTTCTTTTAATTCTTCTAAATCTCTTTGTAATGTTTTCATATCACATGATATATAAATAATATGTTTACTGTTTATAACTTTTAGATAATCTCTCGTTTTTTTATCTAGACCACTTCTAGGTGGATCAACAACTACTAAATCAATATTTTTAAATTTATCAATATGATTCTTAACATCATCATTAATTACTTTTATATTTTTTACATTATTCTTTTTAATATTGTCTTTAGCATTTAAACAAGCTTCTTTATTTATTTCAATAGAAACAACATCTTTAACATAATCACTAATTAATATTCCCCAAAGACTTGTTCCGCTATATAAATCTAATACTTTATTAAGTTTTTTATCTTTTAGAAAGTTTTTAATTATTTTATTAATATTCTCTAAACCATATTTATTTACTTGAAAAAATGCATTTGATGTTATTTTAAATATTTTATTATCTATCATTTCTTCAATATAGCCATTACCTTTTACTATTTTATTATTACTGATAATAGTGTCTACATAATCAAATGAATCTATAAAACTTTTATTTACTTCTCTATCAATATCCATCAATAATTGATCTTGATTGTTTTTAATAATTATTCTTTCTATTTCATACTTAGATAAATCTATATTATTTAAATCTTTAATTACTTTATTTATATTTTCATTAAGTAAATAACAATAGTTAATCTCTACAATAGTTTTACTTTTTTCTTCATATAAACCTAATTTATTATTTTTAACATGTAAAGTTACTTTATTACGATAATTTAATTCTTTTGTATCATAGTAATTATCTATTTTACCTAGTAATTCTTTTCCTTTTTCTAACTTAAATTCTTTTTCTTTTTCATATGTTGTATGTAGGAAATTACAACCGCCACATTTATCATAGAAAGGACAAATTGGTTTTATTCTATCTTTACTTTCACTAATAATTCTATTTATTTTACCTTCACAATAATTTTTCTTATTATTTGTAATACTAATATCAACTACTTCAGAAGGTAAAGCTTTATCTATAAAATATACTTTATTATCTTTTTTTCCAATACCTCGACCAAAATGATCAAATTTAATAACATTAATTTCCATAATAACTCCAACTATAATTATAAACTAATTTTATAAATAAAAAAAGCCAATAAATGGCTTATTAATAATGTTCGTATACACTTTGTGTAGATGTACAAGAAAATCCTTCTGTTTCATAATATGATTTTTGACCGCTTACTGTACTAAATACTGTTTGATATTCGTTCATTCCTTCCAAATCTGATACAATTATTCGAACTTCAGTTATATCTTCTTCTTCATTATATGTTACTTTTGAATATGGTTTAACTAATTCGAAGAATGATTTAGCATTACCATCTAATTCATCAGTTCCTGTGTTACTGTTTTCTCCAGGTGTTTGTGATTCACCATCTTCTGTTTTATTCTCTCCAGGCTCCTCTTGTTTTGTTTGATCATCAATATTAGTTGGTGCTTCATCAACTAATTTTGTTGAATCATTATCTACTGCTGCTGTAGTACTACTTGTATTATTATCACTACTGGAAACAGCAGAATCATCTGTTTCTTCATCTGGATTAGATGTTTCTGTTACTGTATGATCACCTTTCATTTTATACAAAACACTTTGTGGTTTATCATTTAAAAAAGTTGCGCTAATACTTTCATCAGCTTTATCACACGTTAATATTTCATTTATATCTTTTTTCAATTCTTTTTTTTCGGCAACAAATAGTCTTAAAGCTGGAGGTAAAAAAAGTAAAAAAATTAATATAACTAAGCCAAAATAGCAAAGTATTTTATTTTGTTTTTTCTTCCTAGCAATTACCTCTTGTGTATTCTCTTTCTTCATACTAACCTCTACTATAATATAATTTTAATCTTTTATTAGTAATTAGTCAATATTATGAATTAGATTATTTATTTCTATGCATAGTTTTCACCTAGAATTATTTTATTAAAATTGTTGACTTTTCTTTATAAAATTTGGTATTATATATGTGTTTGTATGGAAAGAGGTGAAAAAATGCCAAATATCAAAAGTGCTAAAAAGAGAGTTTTAACAAGTAAAAGACAATGTGATGAAAATATTTTAGTTGATTCACGTATGAAAAACTCTATTAAGAAATTAGAGAAAACTGTTAAAGAAGGAAATAAAGAAGAGAGTGTTAAAGAATTAAATGTTACTTTAAGAAACATTGATAAAGCTCTAAATGCTGGATTAATTAAGAAAAACAATGCAGCTAGAAAAAAATCAAGATTAACTAAAAGTGTTAATGCAATAAAATAGATGAAAATCTATTTTTTTTATTAAAAAAGAATCATTTCTGATTCTTTTTAATTATATCCCCAAGCTGAATATAATACTTTTGCTTCATTACTTGTAATAAATCCTTCAAGCGCCTTTTCTCTTTTTACACCTTTATTTAATTGACCTAGCCAACTATTTAATCCTCCAGAATCAGGTGAACGTCCAAGTATTCCTTTATATAAATATTCTAAGAATGCTTGATTACTGTCACTTGCTCTTTGTTTTATTGCTGCTCCTCCAATTGTTTTTAAACATGGCGTAATAGATGCCGATGAGCAATTATTTGTATGATGAGTTAGATTACTTGCATCATTACTAGCACCTGCTCCAGGGTATAAGAACTGATTATAGACTTGCGCAAATATTACATATTTTCCAATATCATTAACAGCATTTTCTGATGAATAATTATAGTTATCTTTTAATTTATAATAAAGTGTTGCATTTTGACATGCACTAATAGTTATTGTTGCACATCCACCACTTATACTAGCTGTTTTACTACCTGCACAATCAGTACGATATTCAATTACTTTAAGACCATCACCGGAATCACTACCTAAATTACATATAGTAGTTGTTGCTGAACTTGAACTTACTGTAGTATTTTTTAAATAAGTTGATTCCCAATTATTAATTGTTGGTGGTGTTGTATCATGTGGTACAGGTGTTGGTGTCGCTTTCGGTGCGGCTGTTGGTTTTGTGCTTACTCCACCAATTATAATTTTTCTTATTGTGACGAAATCCATTGATGTTACTTTTCCATCACCAGTTGCATCTGCTCTTTTTAATTTATCGCCAGTTAATATTGATTGCTTTAATAAATGTTTTCGAACAAGTACATAATCACTTGATCCTACTTTACCATTACCATCTACATCTCCATTTACTGATGTTGATAAACTAACTGTTACATTAATTGTTGCAGATACACTATTATAATTAATTCCTCTAGTTCCTGAAATAGTAATAACTACTGGTGAACTAGTTGAGGCAACTGGTGTTATAGTAACTGTTTTTTTATCAGGATTTATACTACATTTTGCATATGATTCATTTGAACTAGAACAACTTAATTTACCATCACCTTCATAACTATAACTAACATCTTTACTTGATTTATTATTAAATGCTATTGAGGTTGATGATGGTTTAATTAATCCATTAATATATTTCTTTCCTACCTTAAATAAATTAGCTGTTGTATCTTTTTCATTGATATCACCTATTTTGGCCATATTATATGTTCCAAACGATCCACCACTTCTTTTAATAGTTGTACCAGCCATTTTAAGACCATTTACAACTACACCATTAGAATTAGTTGCTTCATAGAAATTACCTGTACCACCATCATAACCAGTGTTAACACTATATACTGTGGAATTAGTTGCAGTAAAGAAGACATATGAACCATATGTAAAATCATTTTGCATTTCTATATCATTAGAACCACTTAAATAGATATAACGTAATTTCTTTTTAGTATTTGGATCCATTATATGTTTAAAGTTAGATGCTCCTTCATCGATAGCATATAAACCATTTCGACAAATAACTGTTCCATTTTGTAAACAATTCATTATTAAACCATTACTACTATTATCAATTCTAATAGCACTATCTAATACACCAGTAACAATATTTTCTATGGCAAAATTACTACATTTATTTACATATATACCATGAGATGCAGCTGCAATTGATACATTCTTAATATAAATATTACTTACATTTTCTGCAACAATTCCATAATCATAACCAGTATATGATGAACTTTTACTTAAACTATTTACATTACCTTCATAAATAAGATTAACACCATATACTCCGGAATTACTACCATTTATTTTTATTGCTCTTACATTGCTTACTACATTAAATGTTGTACCACTTTTAAAATAACGATTTGGTGATGATGATGAACCACGTAATTCAACATTAGCTGGAATAACAACTGATTTATCAATTCGATAAACACCTGGTTTTAAATATACTACTCCGCCACCTTTATTAGAAATACTAGATAATGCATTATTAATTTGATCTACACTACTACCACTAGATAGATATGTAAAATTACTAGAATTATTCTTTAATTTACGATATAAATTCAAATTAGAATATTTACCGCTATTATTAACTTTACCAGTTAAATCAGTATTTCTTGATATTGCTGCATATCCATTACCAGAATTATTATAAATAACTGGTGCATCACCGGCTACTTTACCTTTAACTGAAACATCATTAAGTTTTATTGTACCTCTTTTTCCCCCTATTGATGAACTAGAATTATTAATAGCTGCTGTACTACCTCCAATAGTTGAATTAGTAATAACATAACCCCATCTATAATCAATTAATGTTTTACCATCATATGAACCGCTATCAGCTAATATACCAATTTCACAATCAGAAACATTTAAATTATAAAATGATCCACTACCCATATATCTTGTTCTAATTAAATTTGCATTAGGTATTTGAACACCAAATTTAAAACCTGATAGAGTTATATTAACAAACTGAGATTGTTCTGCATCAGTAATCATTAATCCAACTCCACCATTACCTTTAATAGCACTAGAAATACTACTTTCACTACTATTACTTCCATTATCACCAAAAGCTTTTAAATTAGCTTTAGCTAAGTATTTTGGTGTTAGTGTCAAACCAGTAATAGTACCAACATCAGATGAATTATGAATAAGAACACCGGTTTTTAATACTGTTCCTTTAACATTTTCAATCATTAGCATTTCATGAGCACCTTTTGTTGCAGTACCACGACCAATTCCATATACACTATTAATAAGAGTAACATTCTTAACACTCATTAACATACCAGAATCATAAATAAAACTCCATGGTTGATTAACTGGATTACTTATTCTTTGATTTTTATAATAAATTGTTAATCCTTCAACACCAGAACTACGTTGTAATCTAAATAATCCACTTAACTGAAGATTACCATTATCAGCTGAGAAATTATTTACATCAACAACTATTTTAGTACCATAATCAAGAGTACCTTGATAATTATCTGGATCTTGCCAATCTCCCATTAATGTACATCCCGTTGGAACAATAATAGTTTTACTTACTTTATAAATACCACGCTCTAACCATACAGTTCCACCACCTTGATTAGAACATTTATTTAATGCATCTTGAATGACATTTGACATATCATTATTTGATGCAGTAACAACAAAATCAGCTACAACAAAGTGATTAGTACTGTAAAATGGTGTAATTAATTTTGGAGTACTAGCATCACCTAATTTCTCCTCTTTTACAACCATTTTTTCTTCATGTTTAGCACTACTTTTAGGAAAGGCAATTATCCCAATAACAAAGGCTAATAATATAATACTGATAATTGTTTTTTTCTTATTAAACATATCATCACCCTACTATCTAAGTATACAAAAAAAAATAATAATTGTCTATAATTAACATGAATACTAGTATTTTTTTATTTTATTGTGTCAAATTGACTTTTTTTGTGATAAAATATAATTAAGGAGAATTAGAATGAGGAAGCTAATATATTTTGTATGTTTCTTACTACTTATCTATTTAGCTTACCAATACCGCGATAATATTCATGAAATATATTATAATAATTTTGTTTCTGCTGATGAAAAAATAACAAAATTAGAAAAAAATGACTACTATCGAGATATTAATTTTTCGTATGCAAAAAACACTAATAACTTTATACCTAGTAATAAAAAAGATATTTTAAATATCTACTACACTATTGTTAATAGTGGTATGACTGATTTTACATTCTTTTGTCCTAAAGATTATACTGATTGTGTAAATGATGTAAATGATATAGCTAATGATCAAAATAATATATCTAATTTTAATAATTTTGTTCATCCATATAATAGTTTTAAAACATTAAAAACTGAAGTTGATACAAATGGACAAATAACTATTCATATTGAAAAAGTATATGATGATGAAATGATAATTCTTCTTAATTATAAAGTTGATGAAATAATTAAAAATGAAATAAAAGATGATGATGATATAAAAACTAAAATTAAAAAAATTCATGATTATATTATAAATAATACACATTATGATAAAGATCGTAGTGATGATAAAATAGTTAAATACAAATCAGATAATGCTTATGGTGTATTAATTGAAAATTATGGATTATGTGGTGGTTATACTGATGCAATGATGTTATTCTTAGAAAAGTTTGGTGTACCTAATTATAAAATAGCTAGTGAAAATCATATTTGGAATTATGTTAAAGTAGATAATGAATGGTTACATTTAGATTTAACTTGGGATGATCCAGTAACTACTGATGGTAAAGAAGTTTTAGATGATTCATATTTCTTAATTGATGATGAAGAGTTACGTAACTTAGAGAAAGATGAACATACTTATAACGCTGATATATATTCACAAAAAAACAAGTAGAAATACTTGTTTTTATTTTAGAATAATGATAATTGACTTGATTCTGGTAAACCATCAAGAATATGCATATCACGTAATTTATCTATTAATGTACCACTAATCTTTGCTCTATTTTGTAAGTCTTCAATACTTAAGAATGGCTTCTTATTTCTTTCTTCAACTATTGCTCGACTAACTGTTTCACCTAATCCGTCAATTGTTCTAAATGGTGGGATTAAGTGACCTTCATTAGATACAATAAAGTTTTTAGAGTCAGATTTATCTAAATTAATAGGATCAAAGATAATACCACGAGCTGCTGCTTCACGACAAATAAGTAGACAACCTAAAGTACTAGATTCTTTATTACTTGCTTCATATCCCTTGCCTTCCAAATCTTTTATTCTACGATCAATTGCATCATATCCAGAAATCATCGCATCAACATCGAAATCTTGTTCTCGAATTGAAAAGTAAGCTGCATAATAATTAACTGGTTGATAAACCTTAAACCAAGCTATTCTCATAGCACTCATAACATACGCACAAGCATGAGCTTTTGGGAACATGTATTGGATTTTTTCACAAGAATCAATATACCAATCAACAATTCCTGCTTCTTGCATCTTAGTTTTCCAATTTAACCAACCTTCTCGATCTTTTTTAGCTTTTCCTTTACGAACAAACTCCATTATTTTAAAAGCATCTTTTGGTTTTAGTCCATGATTTGACAAATAAATCATAATATCATCACGACAGCCAATAACTTCGCTAAATTCGCATACTTTATCTTCAATTAATTTTTCTGCATTACCACTCCATACATCCGTACCATGTGATAAACCTGATATTTTAACCATTTCACCAAATGTTTTTGGCTTAGCTTTTACAAGCATATTAATAACGAAATTAGTACCAAGTTCTGGTAAACCTAATGTTC
>JAEEGL014184441.1_pt1 | contig 23092 bp, 18 predicted proteins | sample 9134231 | NCBI WGS metagenome assembly JAEEGL01 (sample SAMN16246548, study PRJNA631951) | gut metagenome | biome: gut microbiome; feature: rumen; material: fiber-attached | host: Bos | place: Iran: Karaj | collected 2018-10
CGTGAAAGGTAAGGTTGTTGTTATCGCCGACTACGGTGCATTCGTTGAGATCCAGCCTGGTGTAGAGGGTCTGATTCATGTCTCTGAGATGTCATGGAGCCAGCACCTCCGTTCCGCTCAGGAGTTCCTGAAGGTAGGCGACGATGTAGAGGCTGTCATCCTGACTCTTGACCGCGACGAGCGTAAGATGTCTCTCGGCATCAAGCAGTTGAAGGAAGACCCATGGGAAGCCATTGAGGTGAAATATCCTGTTGGCAGCAAGCACACTGCAAAGGTTCGTAACTTCACCAACTTCGGTGTCTTCGTAGAGCTTGAGGAAGGTGTTGACGGTCTGATTCATATCAGCGACCTCTCTTGGACTAAGAAGGTGAAGCATCCTTCTGAGTTCACACAGGTAGGTGCTGAGATTGACGTCATCGTTCTCGACATCGACAAGGAGAACCGTCGTCTGTCTCTCGGTCACAAGCAGTTGGAGGACAATCCCTGGGATGTATTCGAGGCTAAATACACTGTTGGTTCTATCCATGAGGGTAAGATCACAGAGCTTCTCGAGAAGGGTGCCGTTGTTGCTCTCGACGAGAACGTTGAAGGCTTCGCTACTCCTAAGCACCTCGTCAAGGAAGACGGTTCACAGGCTGCCCAGGGCGAGACTCTGCGATTCAAGGTGATTGAATTCAATAAGGACTCCAAGCGCATCATCCTGTCTCACAGCCGCACTTTCGAGGATCCTCAGCGTGAAGAGAAGAAAGCTGCTGCCAAGAAGACTCGCACTGCCAAGAAGGACGAGGCTCCAAAGATCGAGAATGTTGCTGCAAGCACCACCCTGGGTGACATCGACGTTCTCGCTGAGTTGAAAGCTAAGATGGAAAAGGGCGAGTAATCCCCTACTCCTTCCAATAAAAAAACTGCATCTCCGTAATGGGGATGCAGCTTTTTTTGTTTCTTATAATTATCGTATAAGTATCTGAGAAACCTCAACTTTAGGTTGCATTTCATAGTCAGTAGGAATAAATGCCTTACTGGGAGAAACAACCTTCAAAGGAACTAATTCCCTTTCTGGATTAATAGTACGAGCCGTAAAACTTACGACTCCATCAAAAAGAGGAATCACTGTACCATCTTCCAGAATCACCTTCTGAATATCAATAATGACACGGCGGCTAACGGTGGGGACGCGGTCACGCAACGTTGTGCGAACACGAGCTACAACGCGAGCGCCCTTCGGAATGGCAATCTTACCCCCTTTTACAACAACGGCACGAGCTGTAACAAGATCAATGGTATTACCATCCTGAAGTTGATGGACATTAATTTCCTGATTGGCAATGACAGGAACAATAGTGCCCTCCTCCAACATCACTTTTTCACCTTCTTGCGCACAAAGATGTGTGAAAAAGAAGGAGCATACTAATATACAAAGGATTCTCATAGGGATTAATATGTATATATCTCACCTGTCATGGAAGCATGTCCATCCTGGAAGAAACCACCCGACTGACTCGACTGGCTCAATAGCAGTACGATACATCCACCCCGTTTGGCTGCCTCTTTACGAATCTTCTTCATAGTCTTCTCACTGAAATGACCTGCAGTAATTGAGAACGACCAAGTACCGCTGGAGTGTTTCTCAACCTGTCCGAGAGACTTCAGTCCCATAACTTCACTCTTGTCATTGACTATTCTAACTTTTTCCCAGTCGTCAGCAGAGTTGACAACCACTTTTTGTGACATTTGCTGTATACGACCACTTCCAAAACGCACTTCAGCGAGAGCTGCACGTCCAATAGTGTTTTCGACATCCTCACCTTCATACTTGAATTTGATGTAGAGGTCAGTAACTTCAGATACCTTTCCCTTGGCAATTTGTCCATTATGAAAAACCACCTCATCCTGTGCAAAGCAGCTGATGCTTGCAAACAACAACATTAAGCAAATAATTCTTTTCATATGTTCCATAAATTAAAAAATACTTTAGACAAAACACAAGTCTGTCACCTTATTATATTATATACCCTTTAGAAGGTAATCCTAAAAGGGCAAGTCATCGGCACTACCCTCACCTGTAGGTTCCTGTGCTGGGGGGAATGGAGAGGTAGCATCTTGAGGGGCAGTCTGCTGTGGTGGGAACGAGGTTGCCTGTGGAACATCTGCAACGGGAGCAGCACCACGAGTCACGTTATAGGCACGAATCTCGTTAAACCAACGTCCGTTATACTCATGAGCATCTATGTCGAAGCTGATGGTCACATCCTCCCCCATCTGAATATTAAATTGTTTGATACGGTCTTCTCCAAATATACGGAAGAGACACTTACGGGGATACTGTCCAGGAACCTCAATCACATATTCCTGAGACATCCAAGGGTTACCTGTGCGTGAGGACACACCACTGTTTGCCGGAAGCACGGCAATAATCTTACCTGTTAATTCCATAATTATTAATTCGTTTTTAATTGTTGATTTTACGTTTCAGATTGCGAAATTACAAAAAATACTTTTAATTTGAGAATATTTTACGGAATATTTTTGCAATTGAGCAAGTTATTTTGTAATTTTGTACTCAATTAGTAAGACTTAAAACAAATAAATGAAATACTCATGAGATTTACAGTATCAAGCACTGCGCTCAGCAGCAAACTCAATGCTCTTTCAAGAGTCATCAACAGCAAGAACTCCTTGCCTATCTTAGCCGACTTTTTATTCGACATTCAAGACAATGTGCTTCATCTGACTGCTTCCGACAGTGAGAACGTGATGAACACTCAGGTTGAATTGACCGACTATGACGGCAATGCCCGTTTTGCCATTGGTAACCATGACTTACTGGAAGCTGTCAAGGGATTCTCCGAACAGCCTATCACCTTTGATGTCAACCAACAGGAGAATGTTGCTAAGATCAGTTACCAAAACGGTATGTTCTCTCTTCCCATCGAAAATGCCGATGAGTATCCACAGGCACAGACCATCAGTGATGGTGCTAATACCATCATTATCTCCAGTGCACTGCTTGCTGAGAACATCAACCGTTCCATATTTGCCACTGCACAGGATGAACTCCGTCCAGTGATGAACGGTATCTATTTTGACCTCACCCCAGAGTGTCTTGCCGTTGTCGCCTCTGACGGTCATAAATTGGTACGCAACAAGATTCTCACTATTCAGAGTGAGCAGCCTGCAGCCTTCATCTTGCCAAAGAAACCTGCTTCCCTGTTGAAGAATCTGTTGCAGAAAGACGGTGGTGACGTAGAGATTCGCTTTGACGAGCGTAATGCCCAAATCAACTATGATGAGGGACAGATTATCTGTCGCCTGATTGAAGGACGCTATCCCAATTACAATTCTGTCATTCCACAAGGCAATCCCAACGTCCTGACTGTCGACCGTCTGGGACTCCTTGCTGCCTTGCGTCGTGTACAGCCTTTTGCCAATGATTCCAGCAACCTCATCCGCTTCCATGTGGAAGGTGGCACTTTACAGTTAGACGCAGAAGACTACGACTTCTCCAAGACAGCCACAGAACGTATGTCATGCGACTATAACGGTCAACCCATGAGTATTGGTTTCAAGGGTTCATCCTTCATCGAGATCCTAAGTAACTTCGACTGTCAGGAGGTTATAATCCAGTTGGCTGACCCCAGTCGTGCAGGACTGGTATTGCCTTCCGAGCAGCCTGAGAACCAGGATGTACTCATGCTGATGATGCCGATGTTGATTAACGACTGATTATGAAGCTGAACTTACAGAAACCACTTGTCATATTCGATTTGGAGACCACGGGCCTTGATCTTGTCAAGGACCGTGTCATTCAAATATCCTATATCAAGGTATACCCTGACGGAAAGGAAGAAAGAGGAAATCATCTGATCAACCCTGAGAAACCCATTCCTGCTCTGGTAGAGGAACTGACAGGCATCAAAAACGAAGACGTAAAGGACAAGCCGACTTTCAAGCAGATGGCACAGACGTTGAATCAGGTATTCAGCGGTAGTGATATTGCCGGCTATAACTCCAACCATTTCGACGTTCCCCTGTTGGCAGAGGAATTCTTGCGTGCTGGTGTTGACTTCGATTTTTCCAAATGTCGTCTGATTGACGTGCAGACCATCTATCACAAGATGGAACGCCGTAACCTTGCCGCTGCCTATCAGTTCTATTGTGGCAGGAAGATGGAAGATGACTTCCAGGCCCACCGTGCCGACGAGGATACGGAGGCGACTTACCGGGTACTACAGGGACAGTTGGATATGTACACACCAGAGAGGCAGGAAGAGCCTGACCGTATCCTGCAGAACGACATGCAGTTCCTTGCCGACTTCTCGAAAGCCAACAACAACATCGACTTCGCTGGTCGTATCGTCTGGGGAGAGCAGAAAGACCGTTTGGGTAACACCATCGTTGACAAGGACGGAAATCCTATACTGACGGAGGTCTTTAACTTCGGCAAACACAAAGGAGAGCCTGTCTCCCAGGTATTACACTATGACCCAGGCTATTACAGTTGGGTACTGGCAGGCGATTTCACCTATAACACAAAACAAGTACTCACCCGTATCCGTCTACGGGAGAGTCAAATGAACAGATAACATGCTGAAAGGTAAGAAGATTGTCTTAGGTATCACTGGCTCCATAGCAGCCTATAAGGCTTGCTATATCATCCGGGGACTCATTAAGGCTGGAGCGGAAGTGCAGGTTGTCATCACACCTGCCGGCAAGGAATTCATCACACCCATAACCCTCTCTGCCCTCACCCAGAAACCTGTCATCAGTGATTTCTTTGCACAGCGTGACGGCACGTGGCACTCGCATGTGGCATTGGGTCTGTGGGCGGATGCGATGCTGATAGCTCCCTGTACTGCTTCTACATTAGGAAAGATGGCGAATGGAGTTGCAGACAACATGCTCATCACCACCTACCTGTCTATGAAGGCACCCGTCTTCATTGCCCCTGCCATGGACCTGGATATGTACCAGCACCCCACGACACAGGAGAACATGAAGAAACTCCAGTCTTTCGGCAATCAGATTATCGAGCCGCAAAGCGGTTTCCTTGCCTCTGGACTGGAAGGCAAGGGACGTATGGAAGAACCTGAGAAAATCGTGGAATATCTTGACAAGGCATTGGACAATAACACTCCACTACGTGGAAAACGTATTATGATTACGGCAGGTCCTACCTATGAAAAGATAGACCCTGTGCGTTTCATCGGCAACTATTCCAGTGGTAAGATGGGCTTCGCCCTTGCCGAAGAATGTGCCCGTCAGGGAGCGGAGGTAGAACTCATTGCAGGTCCTGTGGCACTGACGACCAACCATCCACTAATTCATCGAACAAACGTAGAGAGTTGTGAAGAAATGTATCAGGCTGCCACTCGTCTATTCGTTTCCTGTCAGGCCGCTATCCTTTGTGCTGCTGTTGCTGATTTCCGTCCTGAGATAATCGCCACAGAGAAGATTAAACGTGAGAATGACGACCTCGTCATCCACCTGAAACCCACTTACGACATTGCCGCAGAGTTGGGAAAGATGAAACGTAATGATCAGCGACTGATTGGTTTTGCCTTGGAGACCAATAATGAGCAGCAGAATGCCCAGGGAAAGTTGGAGCGAAAGAACTTTGATTTTATCGTCCTCAACTCCTTACGCAATGAAGGAACCTGTTTCCAATCGGACGATAACCAGATCAGTATCATTTCTTGTCAAGGACAAAAAAACTTCCCCCGTAAATCTAAGTGTGAAGTGGCAGCAGATATTGTCAATGAATTAGCATCCTTCCTATGAAGAAAATTATCTGGCTCCTCCTCGTCACACTTTGTTCTTTCAGGCTGTACGCTCAGGAACTTAATGCCAAAGTGACGATTAACCATTCCCAGATACAGGGTACGGATGTCAGTGTGTTCGAGACCTTGCAACAGTCTTTGGAACAGTTTGTTAATGAACGCCAATGGACTGATTTTCAGTTTCAAAAGCACGAGCGTATTACCTGTAACTTCAATATCACCATTACCAAATACGACAAGATGGCTAACCGTTTTGAGGCATCAGCCATGATACAGGCCAACCGTCCTGTCTATCAGTCCACCTACACCACCACCTTATATAATAATAAGGATGCCGATTTCAATTTTGACTACGCACAGTTCGACCAGTTGAACTTCCAAGAGGATTTCGTTGACAACCAGTTGACGGCACTCATCGCCTACTATGCCTTCCTGATTATCGGACTTGACCTTGACAGTTTCTCTCCGATGGGAGGCACGGATGTACTGCACCGCTGTCTTAATCTGGTGAACAACACCCAGAACTTAGGTTTCCCAGGATGGAAAGCCTTCGAGACCAGCCGTAACCGTTATACTATCATCAACGACTACTTGGATGAAGGTTTGAAACCCATGCGCCAGTTACAATACGACTATTACCGCAATGGACTTGACGAGATGGCGAATAATGTGGAACGCGGACGAGCCAATATCACGATGGCACTCAATAACCTGAAAGAAGCCCATGAGAATAAACCGCTGAGTCTGTTACCACAAATATGGACAGACTACAAGCGTGACGAACTTGCTTCTATCTATCATGGAAAGGGTACCCAGAAAGAAAAGGAACAGGTCTACGATATATTGTTCTCCATCAACGCCTCTCAGAGTAATGCCTGGGATAAAATCAAGAACTAAGAAATGCTTCAACAACTATATATCAAGAACTTCACACTGATTGATGAACTCGATATCGAGTTACACCCTGGTTTCTCCGTCATCACGGGAGAGACGGGTGCGGGTAAGAGTATCATCCTCGGTGCCGTCGGACTCTTACTAGGACAACGGGCTGACACTAAGACCATTAAACAAGGTGCCGATCGTTGTATCATAGAGGCACATTTCGACCTCACCCGATACCAGTTGAAACCGTTCTTTGAGGACAATGACATAGACTATGATGCCGCCGATAGTATCATCCGACGCGAACTGACAGCAGCAGGTAAGAGCCGTGCTTTTATCAACGACACGCCCGTTTCCCTTTCTCTGTTGAAGGAGTTGGGAGACATGCTGGTAGACGTACACTCCCAACACCAGAACCTATTGTTGGGTAAGCAGGACTTCCAGTTGGAGGTAATCGATACCCTTGCCAAGGACCAGGACACGCTGACGACTTACCAGCAGACCTACTCCGCCTATCATGACAAACAACGACAGTTACAGGAATTGCAGGAGGAGATGGAACGCAACCGTCAGAATCTCGATTTTCTGCAATTCCAGTATGACGAACTGGAACAAGCCAGATTGGTTGAGGATGAACAGGAGGCAATGGAGCAGTTACGTGAAACTATGACGCATAGCGAGGACATCAAGACTGGGCTTTATGAGACACAGAATCACCTTGCCGCTGATGAACAGGGTGTCCTCTCCCTACTCCGCAAATCACTCTCCGCCCTCCATTCCATCACAAAGGTCTATCCGACTTCTGAAGAATGGATAGAGCGCATGGAGAGTTGTCAAATTGAACTTAAAGATATCGCACAAGATGTAGAAGCACGTCTGGACGATATTGATTTCGACCCTGATGAACTGGAGCGTATCAACCTACGATTAGACAAGCTCTATGATCTGCAGAAGAAATACCATGCAGATACTGTTGCTGAACTGATTCAGCAACGTGATGAACTGAAACGGCAACTCAATCAGATAGAAAATAGCGATGAGGCATTGGCTACACTGCAAGATGAATTGGATGTTTTGCAGAAGAAATGTCAGCAACAGGCAGAGACTCTCACAATGTTCCGTCAGAAAGCCGCCAAGGAAATTGAACGACAGATGCACGAACGCTTGGTTCCGTTAGGTATGCCTAACGTCCGTTTTGAAGTAAAAGTCAACAAAACTGAACTCCACAAGAACGGACAGGATGACGTTGCCTTCCTGTTTAGTGCCAACACTTCCAGTCCCCTGCAGCCTATCGCACAGGTCGCCTCCGGTGGTGAGATAGCCCGTGTGATGCTCTCCCTGAAAGCCATGATCAGTGGAGCCATTAAACTCCCTACCATCATCTTTGACGAAATTGACACAGGAGTCAGTGGCAAGATAGCCGAACGAATGGCAGAAATCATGCAGGAGATGGGAGCCAATGACCGTCAGGTCATCTCCATCACCCACCTGCCCCAGATTGCGGCCCTTGGTTCTACCCACTACAAGGTTTCCAAGGAGGAGACCACCAAAGGGACAGCCAGTCGGATGCAACTACTCTCTGAAGAAGAGCGCATCCATGAGATAGCCCAGATGCTCAGTGGCAGTGACATCACTGCCGCTGCCATACAAAACGCAAAAGAATTACTCAAACTATGAAACGTTTTTTATTCTTACTACCCTTTTACCTCTTTACCCTTTTACCCTTATCAGCCCAGTCATGGATTTCCAAAGCAGCCAAGTCGGTATTCACCTTAAAGACCTTTGCCGCTGATGGCACCTTACTTGCCAGCAGTACGGGTTTCTTTATCGGTCCTAACGGTGAGGCTGTCAGTAGCTATGCCCCTTTCAAGGGAGCCCAGCGTGCCGTGATTATCGATGCTGAGGGGAAAGAGTATTCCGTAGAACTCATCCTCGGAGCCAATGAGACTTATGATGTCGCCAAGTTTCAGGCAGCAGTCAGAAAGACAACTCCTCTACCTCTCGCCTCCACAGCAACGGACGGCAGTAGTATCTGGCTGCTTCCCTATGCCGTCAAAAAAACTCCCACTTGTATCCTGGGAACTATCAAAGACGCAGAGAAGTTTCAAGAAACCTATCAGTATTACACCCTTCAGTTGAACGCAGAAGAGAGCCATAACACCTGTCCCATTCTCAATCAGAACGGTGAGGTGATTGGCATCATCCAGCCATCCGCAGGAGATCAGAAAGGCACCTCCTATGCCATTGATGCCCGTTTTGCCGCTAACATGAAGATCAATGGATTGAGTATCAATGATCCGGCACTGAAACAGACCAATATTCCCATCGCACTGCCTGACAAGGCTGACGAAGCCCTCATTGCTCTCTTCCTTGCCTCTTCTACGATGAATGAGAATCAGTATATAAATATGGTGGAACGTTTCATTCAGAAATTCCCCAATGAGGCTGACGGATATATCTATCGGGCACGCTATCAGACAACGAAGGGTAATTTCAGCAGTGCTGACGAGGATATGCAGAAAGCCATCAAGGTAGCAGCACAAAAGGACAATGCCCATTACCAGTATGCGGAACTCATCTATCAGAAGGAACTCTACCAAAAAGATAAACCGTTCAGTGCATGGACACTCGACAAGGCTTTAAGTGAGTCACAGGAGGCATACCGTCTCAGTCCGATGCCCGTCTACCTGCAGCAACAAGCTCAGATTCGCTATGCACAAGGTCAGTATGCCGATGCATACCAGTTATACGAACAACTCACCCATAGTGACCTCCGTAGTGCAGATATTTTCTTTGCCGCCTCCCAATGTAAGGCACAGTTAGGTGAAACTGGCCAGCAGATTATATTACTCGACAGTGCCGTCAACCAGTTCAGTCGTCCTTACGTGAAGACGGCAGCCCCCTATCTGCTGGCCCGTGCCCAAGCATTATATGCTACAGGCAAATACCGTCCTGCCGTCAATGACTACAACGACTATGCCGAACTGATAGGTACCCAACTAGGAGCAGGGTTCTACTATCAGCGTGAACTGGCAGAGGTGGGTGGCCATCTTTTCCAACAGGCATTGAATGACATCAATAAAGCCATTGAATTAGAACCTGCAGAGCCCACATACTACGGCGAGAAAGCCTCCTTGCAGATACGTGTCGGCATGCATAAGGAAGCTATTGAGACTGCCCAACAGTTGATCCGCCTATCCCCCGAACTCTCTGACGGCTACCTTTTCCTCGGTCTTGCCCAATGTCTTACCAACCAAAAGGCGGAAGGTGCCAAGAACTTACAGAAAGCAAAAGAGATGGGGAATGAACAAGCCCAGTCGTTGATCGATAAATATGCAAAATAAAAGAATCCCCGACAAGATTATCGGGGATTTCTTTTTAGAATGGAAGCGGTCCGTCGTTGCCGTAACCAAAAGGTGACTGATCTGTACTAACGGAGTGGTCACCATTTACTTTACTTCCGAGTATCTCTCCCCCGTTATCATTAGCAGCCTGTTGCTTACGACTTCCCAATCGGCTGTCTTCTGGATTCTCGAAACGCGTGAACTCACCACGGAAGGTCAGCAGCACATCACCTGTCGCACCCTTACGGTGCTTGGCAATGATGATCTGTGCCATACCATGCAGGTCGCGGCCGTTATCATCCTGATAGATATGATAGTATTCCGGACGATGGACAAAGAGTACCATATCTGCATCTTGCTCGATGGCTCCCGACTCACGCAGGTCAGAGAGTTGCGGACGCTTACCCTCCAGTCCTTCACGGCTCTCCACACCACGATTCAACTGTGACAGGGCGATGATGGGGATATCCAACTCCTTTGCCAAGCCTTTCAGTGAACGGCTAATCGTCGATACCTCCTCCTGACGACTGGAGAAGCGCATACCATTGGCATTCATCAACTGCAGGTAGTCTATCATGATGATCTTCACACCATGTTCACGTACTAAGCGTCGTGCCTTGGTACGGAGTTCAAAGACAGAGAGTCCTGGGGTGTCATCGATAAACAAAGGAGCACCCAACAGGTTATTGACGCGCTTGTCAAGACGGTCCCACTCATCAGGATGCAACTGTCCGTTCAGAATCTTGGAGCCCTGTATCTCACAGACATTGGAGATGAGACGGTTGACCAACTGTGTGTTACTCATTTCCAAAGAGAAGAAAGCCATCGGCACCTGATAGTCGGCAGCGATATTCTTCGCCATAGAGAGGGCAAAAGAGGTCTTACCCATCGCAGGACGACCTGCAACAATCACAAGGTCAGAAGGCTGCCATCCACTGGTGATATCATCCAGTTTATGATAGCCCGTAGGTACACCCGTCAGACCGTCCTTATTCGCTGCAGCCTTCTGGATGACATCCACTGCCATCTTGATGACAGGATCGATCTGCGTATAGTCCTTCTTCATGTTCTTCTGGGAGAGTTCGAAGAGAGAACCTTCCGCCTCCTGCATCAAGTCGTCGATGTCAATCGTCTCATCAAAGGCTTTTGTCTCAATGAAACTGGCATAGGATATCAACTGGCGGGCAAGGAATTTCTGGGCGATGATACGGGCATGATACTCGATATTCGCCGAAGAAGCCACCCGTGATGACAACTCTGTGACATAGGCAGGACCGCCAACATCCTCCAAGTCACCCTGCTTGGCAAGCTGCTCTGTCACCGTCCATACGTCGACAGGCTGCTCTTTCATCTCCAAGTCGCGGATGGCAGTATATACCTTCTGGTTACGAGGCTCATAGAAGCTCTCGGGATAGAGCATCTCACACACCACCGTATAGGCATCTTTATCTATCATCAACGCACCCAGCACGGCACGTTCTATCTCTGTTGCCTGCGGCTGGACATGGGCATATGTATTGTCTGTCGGAGTTGTCTTGCGCGTCCTGCGCTGGCTATTCTGTTCAGGCATTATTTTCTTGTTTTTTTTATTATAGTTACTATAGGTACTATAGTTCCTATAGGCACTATTTATAGTCACTATAGGTTATCACACTCTTTCAGCCAAAGCGCACTGGAGGTATCACTCGGCATGCGCCAGTCGCCACGGGGCGAGAGGCTGACACTACCCACCTTCGGGCCATCAGGCAGACAAGAGCGCTTAAACTGTTGATTGAAGAAACGGCGACAGAAAGTCGTTAACCATTTCTTAATAGTCTCCTTGTCGTATTTCTTCTTAAAGGCATGAGTAGCCAGGAAGAATATCTTGGAAGGACGGAACCCGAAACGGAGGAAATAATACAGGAAGAAGTCATGCAGTTCATAAGGTCCCACCAGGTCCTCCGTCTTCTGCTTGATATTACCCTCTTCGTCAGCAGGAGTCAGTTCCGGTGATATCGGCGTGTCAACGATATCGAGCAGTGTTTCCTTCTGTGCCTTATATGCAGGCTGTACTGCCACATAGCGGATCAGATACTGGATAAGGGTCTTGGGAATACCTGCATTGACTCCGTACATGGACATGTGGTCACCATTATAGGTAGCCCAGCCCAGTGCCAGTTCCGAGAGGTCACCGGTTCCTACCACCATCGCATTCAACTGGTTGGCAAGGTCCATCAGAATCTGCGTCCGTTCACGGGCCTGGGAGTTCTCATAGGTTGTGTCGTGCTTATTGATGTCATGACCGATATCCTCGAAGTGCTGCTTCACTGCCTTGGCGATAGACACTTCCATCTGTGAGATACCCAATGTCTGCATCAGGGAGGTGGCATTGTCATGCGTACGGTCTGTCGTTCCGAAGCCAGGCATGGTGACCCCCACAATACCCTTACGGTCAAGGCCCATCTTATCAAAGGTACGTACACATACCAGCAGGGCGAGTGTAGAGTCCAGACCACCGCTGATACCCACCACCACATGTTCGCAGTTGGTATGCAGCAGGCGCTTGGCAAGTCCTGCCGTCTGGATATTCAGGATTTCCTGACAGGTAGAAGCCATATCTTTCTCATTAGGGATGAAGGGATGAGGATTCACTGGACGCATCATCTGGAATATAGAAGGCTCTACCGTCTTGCAGTCGATGACCTGCGCCTTCGCAGCACGCTGGGCATTGATGAAGGTCGAGTTCGTATGACGCTCTGTACGCAACCGTTCTACGTCTATCTGAGTCACTTGCAACTGAGGCTGGAAGGAATAACGCTCCCCCTCAACCAGGAGACGACCGTTCTCAAAGACCATGGCATTACCGCCATAGACCACATCCTGTGTCGACTCTCCGAAACCACAGGAGGAATAGACATAGCCGCTGATCGTACGGGCACTCTGCTGTGCCAGCAGCGAACGCAGGTACTGGTGCTTACCAAGTACCTCATCACTTGCCGAACAGTTCAAGATGATATCCGCACCAGCCATCGTCAAGTTATTGCTGGGTGGCAACGGTGCCCATACATCCTCACAGATCTCCACGCCGAACTTCACTCCTCCTGCTGTCTGGAACACCTTCGGATCGGCAGACATGGTGACATGTGTACCAGCCAAGTAGAGATCCGTAGGATTAAGGTCCTGTGCCGAGGCAAACCAACGCTTCTCATAGAACTCATTATAATTGGGCAGATAGGTCTTGGGAATTATTCCCAACAGGTTACCGCCCTGGATGACGGCAGCACAGTTGAGCAATAGTCCTCCTACCTGTACAGGCATTCCCACTACACAGATGATATTCAGTTTACGGGTGAAGTCGAGCAACATCATCAGGCCTTCCTCTGCCTTTGACAGCAAGAGCTGTTCCTTGAAAAGGTCCTGACAACTATAGCCTGTGATGGCTAATTCAGGAAAACAAATCAGTTCGACACCCTGTCCTTCTGCATTGGCGATCAGTTTCTCTATCTCAAGTACGTTGTACTCGACATCGGCAACTTTGACAGCAGGCACAGCGGCTGCAACGGTAATCAGTCCATGTTTCATATCATTTAATTTTTTAAGGTATCAATAAGGATGAGTCGCCATAGCTCAGGAAACGGAAGTCATGAGCCAGGGCGTAGTCATAGATGCGGTGCCAGTCACCATGGACGAAGGCACTCACCAACAGTAGCAGTGTCGACTGTGGCTGATGGAAGTTGGTCACAAGCATCTTGACGATATGATAGTCATAGCCTGGGGCTATGATAATCTGCGTAGAGGAATGAAGTACTGAGAGATGACGACGATCCATCCAGTCGATGAGGTTCTGTATCGCCTTGACAGGAGTGACACATCTTCCATCATCCATCTTACATCTTCCATCATCATACGGCTCCCACTGGTTGACATGCAGTTCTTCTTCTGTCAGATTAGGATTCACCTCCAGTTTCAATCCCATATAATACAGACTCTCCAGTGTCCGCACACTGGTTGTTCCGACGGCAATAACCTGTGCGTCATAGGCAAGGAGTCGCTCCAAGGTATGGCGACGGACGGCAATGTACTCGGTATGCATCTCATGGCCGGCAATCTCCTCACTCTTCACAGGACGGAACGTACCGGCACCTACATGCAGCGTCAGTTCCTCCCGTTCTATGCCATGGGCATCAAGGTCGGCAAGTACCTTTTCCGTGAAATGCAGTCCTGCCGTAGGAGCCGCCACACTACCCTTAATCTTGGAATACACCGTCTGGTAGGTCGTCTTGTCACTCTCCTGCGTCTCACGGTTGAGATACGGCGGTATCGGCAGTTCACCCATCACGTCGATGATGTCGGCAAAGGATGCTCCTCCACTCCATTCGAAGTCGATGAGTTGGCTCGTACCGACCTCGCCCTTCCGCATAGCCTTAACGGTTATTGTTTCACGGTTATTGTTTATCGTCCTCACCAGCGTTCCCTCTTTCCATTTCTTCTGGTTACCCACCAGACAAAGCCAAGAGCAACGCTCACGGGTCTGGAACATCTGCTCATAGTCGGCAGGCTCTGCAGGCTCCAAAAGGAACACCTCTATCAGTGCCCCCGTCTCTTTACGGAAATGCAGGCGTGCCTGTATCACCTTGGTATTGTTGAACACCATCAAGGCATGGGACGGCAGGTGCTTGGGGAGGTTGTAGAACATATCCTCTCCTACCTCACCTTTATGATATATAAGCAGTTTCGAATGGTCACGCTGCGCCACCGGAAATTTAGCGATGCGCTCGTCCGACAACTCGTAACTATAGTCACTGATATGTATCTCTTTCGTATTCACGGATGCAAAGATAGTATTAAGTGTGCAAAATGCAAAAGAAAAGAGTCATTAAATTACAAATGTACGTCGAAGGCCGCCATGATGATGGCCGTCAGAAGGGTGAGTCCGAGGATGCAGATAGGTACATAGCAATGGCGGATGTCATACTTGGCAGGAACGGTGATACGACAATAGAGCCAATGGACGAACCAGCCTACAAAGCCGCCCCAAAGGAGTCCGACGGTGATATCGCCCGGATAGTGCACACCCAGGTAGAGACGGGTATAACAATTGACAAGTGAGTACCCCACCAAGAAGAAGGTGAGCATCCGCTGTCGCATCAGCAGGGAGAAGAAGATGGCGATGCTGAACGTGTTGGCAGCATGGGCAGAGAAGAATCCGTATTTTCCCCCACGATAGCCGTTCACCACATCGACCAAAGCCCCGATCTCCGGATCGTGGGTGGGTCGCCAACGAGCCACAAGCGGTTTCACAATACCGTCGTCAACGGCTCCGGCAAGCAGATAGCACAGTCCCGCTGCGGCAAGGATCAACACCACCTCGCGGACGTTCTTGTTAGACTTCAGTACGACATAGAAAAGTCCCAGGTATAAGGGTATCCATGTCTTTGCATTGGTCAGTGTCAAAATAAGGTAATCAAAGAACTGCGAGTCGCTGCCATTCACCAGCAACAGCAGTTGTTTGTCAAATTGTATAATCTCTTCCATATCGTCAAATTATTTCTATTTGTTTTGTCTCTATCCAGCCCTGTTTGCCGTCAGCCACACGAATCTCTTTCCAGCCATTCATCGAATTGTCGGTGATGGTCACATGGGTTCCCTCATGCAGGATGAAGAGGTCTGTACCGTTCTTCGACGGCGTACTCTTCACGGTGGCTGCCGTTGTCATGATAATAGCCCCCGTCCGATTTGTCAGTTTACGCTTCTGCTGATAAGCGAAGAGGTTGCTCAAGACAAAGACCACCAACAGGAAGAAAGCTCCGAAGAAGCCCGTCTTCCGCAACCACATACGGTCTGAGAACAGATACGCAAGGACCAGGATGATGGCAATGGCAAGAGCTATCAAGGCTGTCCGTGCCCATGCATCCACACTCATCAGGTTGACCAGTGAGTGATACCACGTAACGAAGAACATCTCAGACTCCGGCGTGATCTTGTCTACTGTCTTCGAACGTGCCATCTGCAGGTTGAAACGAATGTCTGCATCACCTGGAGAAAGCAATAGGGCACGCTCATAATTCAGGATTGCCTTGGTGATATTGTCCGTCCGGTAGTAGGCATTTCCCAGGTTATAATACAGGTCTGCACTCACCCCACCCTTTAACAATGCCTCATAGTCAGTAATAGCCTGTTGGTATTGTTCATGGACATAGGCACTGTCAGCTTCTGCCTTAGTGACAGCGTTCGCTGACAATGGCAGCATCAGTAGCATCAATATCACTGGTGACGCAGAACGATGGATATGTTTCTTGCCTTTAATGAAATCTTCTATTTTCATAATCGCGTTAATGGCAGCATCATATACCTTATTCATATTACCACTGGCATCGCCTGGGGCATATCGGGCATACTCACACTCGTCAAGGGCGCCGATAAACTGACTGACGGTATCGGTATCCACTCCGCGCTCCGTGAGCCGCTGACTGATATTGTCACGGGACAGGTCTGCCACAGGCATGTCGAGTTTGTCACCGACATAGCCCCACAAGGCACGCAGCACCTCATCATAGAACTCACTCTGCTTGCCGGCCTTGAGCAGTTTATTGGCAACGCGCAGACGACGGACTGCCACCTTGTTGGCACGCTTACCGCGCATCTTGCCGATATTGGCATTCTCCATCGCACGATGACGGAAGATGATGAAGAGGGAGACGAAGACGACTAACAAGACGACCAGACTGATCCAATAGAAGGAGGAGCCAAAGAAATAGTCATCGACAGCACGAAGACGTGTGTCTTCCATCTTGATATAACGGATATCCTTGTTCAACTGCTTTACCTCCTCACTGGTATAAGTCGCCACACTCGACGTGCCATCGCCTTTCGCCACATCCAGCGTAAAGGGCTGTGAGCGCAACGTCTTATAGGCATTGGTCTGCGTATCGAAATAAGTGAACTCCACAGGAGGAACCTCGTATTTACCCTGATGGCGGGGCACGACAAGGATGTCATAGATCATACTGCCCTCTATACCGTTGGTCGTGAGCTTCGTCTTATCCGTGATCTTCGCATCATACTGGTCAAAGTCCTTGGGCAGGTTGACGACAGGCTGTTTAATGAGTTTCAGATTACCCGTTCCACTGACAGTGACACGGAAGGTGACAGGGTCGTTCGCCTTGATCTCTTTCTTGTCTATTTCTGCAGAAAGACTGAACGTGCCTACCCCACCCGAGAAATTCGTAGGACGGGCAGGCAGTGGGTCAACCGTGATGGTCAGTCCCGGGGCAGCAATCTCCTTCTTGACCTCCATATAGCCAGAACCGCCATTGAAGAACGCCTCAAAGGGATCGATATTACGATTTTGCACCACCACCATTCCTTCGTACGTAATACTGGGGATCTCCAGTTTCCCCGTTGTCTGCGGGAACATCACATACTGTTGCCAGGTCACGGTACGATACGGACGACCGTTGAAGGTCTCCAACTTAAAACTCTTCTCCTGCGGCAGCGGTACCTCACGGGTGTAGAAGCTCTTCAAATCGGGCATCTTACCATTCAGGGAGGTCAGGTCCACAAGCGTATAGACCTTATAGGTCAGCAGGATAGGCTCCTGTTCATGGACATGAGTCTTATTGGCACTAACCTTGATAAAGAGGTCGCTACCGGAGATATGACTGCCTGCCGCACGCATCTGTCCACCACCCGGAGAACGCTGTCCACTATTATTCCCCTGTTGTGCCGTTCCTGAAACCTTGATATGCAACTCATTGGAGTTCATTGATTTTCCATTGACTGTGGCATGAGCGGCAGGAATAGTGAACGAGCCATTCTTGGTCGCAGAGAGGATATAGGTATAGGTAACAGATGTGGAACTTGAGGTATGACCATTCACCATCTGGAAAGATGATTGCGTAGACGTGCTGGGTCCCATGAGAACCTCAAAGGCATCAGGAATATTCCCTGCACGGAAGCCACTGACATCATCCGTATTAACTGTATAGGTCAGTCGGAACTGCTCCCCTACCGCCACTTGTGCAGGAGCCTTTCCTGTGATCTGCTGTGCCCAGCAAATGATAAATGAAACATTTAACAGTAAAAGTATTATTAGTCGTCTCATCAATGCTCTAAACTCTAAACTCTAAACTATAAACTTTAAACTATAAACTATACTATCACCAGTTCTTCTGCAATTTCCGCGTCTGCTTCTGATGCTGGGCCTTCTTAATACGCTCTTGGGTATTCTTCTCCTCCTGCATTGCGGCATTCAACAACTGCTCGGCATTCTCCTTGCTCATCTGCGGCTTGTCCTGCTGCTGTTGTTTCTCTTGCTGTTTCTGCTGGTCTTGCTTCTCCTGGTCTTTGTTTTTGTCTTGCTTATCTTTATTTTCCTTGTTATCTTTGTTCTGTTGCTGATTCTGCTTGTCCTGATTCTGTTGCTGTTGCTGCTGCTGACGCTTACAGAGTTCCAGGTTATAGCGTGTCTCATCATCGTTCGGGTTGTTGCGCAATGCCTCCTTATAGGCTTCTATCGCCTCTCCGAACATCTGATGTCCCTGACAGATAACCCCGATGTTATGGTATATCCATGACTTCCGTCTGGCATTGGTCTCCAGTTTCGCTGCAGACTGGAACTGTTCGATGGCGGCAGAGTCTTTCTTCTGCGCCAGCAGGGCATTACCCAGGTTATAGACAGCCTGCGGATTCTTGCCATTCTTCTCCATCGCCTTCCGATAGTCCACCTCTGCCTCCGCATACTTCCCTGCACGATACTGTTTGTTGCCATGACGGATATAATCACGGTCGGTCTGGGCATAAACGGACATCGTCATCATCAGTAACAGCACCGTCATCGTCTTCTTGCGACTGAACAGATGGAGGTTCTTCAGATGCGGATTCTTGATTTCCATAATACATATCTCAGCTATCAGGAGCAGGAGGACAAGGATACATACTGCCTGGAACTGTTCATCATAGTCACTATACACTGTACTGGAGATTTCCTTCTTTGCCAGTTTGTCGAGTTCATGGTTCAACTGCTCCTGGGCATTGCTGTTGTTCTCCACATGGATATAGGCACCACCACCAGCCTCAGCAACTTGCTTACACATCTCCTCGTTGAGTGCCGACATAACGGTCTCGCCAGTATTGTCCTTCATATAGTCACCCGTCCCAGGAACAGGAATCGGGGATCCTTTGGTAGAGCCGATGCCAAGGACATAGACACGCATGCCCTTCTCCTTGGCTTCCTGGGCAGCCTCCAAGGCTCCACCCTCATGGTCTTCACCATCGGTAATCACAATGATGGCCTTCCCCACTCCTTCTTCCTGTGTGAAACTATGTGTCGCCATGTTCACAGCTGCAGCGATATCCGTACCCTGCGTCTCTATCATGGAAGGCTCGATGCTGGAAAGGAACATCTTTGCCGATACGAAATCACTGGTAATCGGCAACTGTACAAAGGCATCCCCTGCAAAGACGATGAGTCCAATCTTGTCGTTCGTGAAATGGTCCACTAAGTTCTCCACCATCATCTTAGCACGGTCGAGACGACTGGGTGCCACATCCTCGGCAAGCATCGAGTTACTGATATCCAAGGCTATGATGGTCTCGATACCTGTCCGTTTCTCATGACTGATCTTCGTTCCCATCTGAGGACGAGCCAGTACCACGATCAACAAGGCGAGCGCTGTCAGTAAGAGACAGAACTTCACCAAGGGACGGAAGCGGGATACGTCAGGCATCAGTTGGCGTACCAGCTCCATATCCCCGAAGCGACGGAGTTGTTTACGCTGACGGATGACCATCCACCAACGGATCAATGCCAATACAGGAATCAGCACCAGTGCATACAGATATATAGGGTCTTCGAATCGAAACATCGAGTATATTTACTATTTGACAATTTACTATTTCGTTTACGGCAGCTTACGGAATATCGTTATCCGCAGCAGGATTTCTAAAAGCAGCAACAGGACGGCAGCAATGGCAAAAGGCTGATAGGCCTCATATTTCTTGCTGTAGGTCTTGACACTCAACTTGGTTTTCTCCAGTTTGTCAATCTCCTTATAGATATTCTGAAGTTCCTTGTTATTGGTGGCGCGGTAGAAGTCACCATCCGTCGCCGCCGCTATCTCATTCAACGTTTTGGTGTCTATCTCCACTGGGATATTCACATATTGGACACCACCGGCCACCACCATCGGATAGGGAGCTACCTTGTTGGTGCCCACACCAATGGTATAGACACGGATACCAAGACTCTTGGCAATCTCCGCAGCAGTCATGGGCGAGAGGTCACCACGGTTGTTACTGCCGTCCGTCAACAGGATGACGACCTTACTCTTCGCCTTGGAATCCTTCAGACGGCTCACCGCATTGGCAAGTCCCATACCGATGGCTGTACCATCCTGTATCAGTCCCCGAGTGGCAATGTCCGGACGGACACTCTGCAAGAGATTCAGCAACGAGGCATGATCGGTGGTCATCGGACACTGGGTGAACGCCTCTCCGGCAAAGATCGTCAGACCGATATTGTCATTAGGTCGTCCGGCTATAAACTCTGCCGCCACCTGCTTGGCAGCCTCAATACGGTTAGGACGCAAGTCCTCGGCAAGCATAGAGCCGGAAACGTCCATCGCCAACATGATATCAATACCCTCCACCGACTTGTTATTCCACGAATTACGGGTCTGGGGACGTGCCAGTATCAATACCAATAGTATAAAGGTGGCGATGCGCAAGATCAATTGTAATGGCATGAGCGTCACCTTCCAACTACGGGGAGCGAAGCGATAAGCCTTCGTATCACTCATCCGCATGGTCGGTTCAGTCTTCTTCCTGTACATCAGGTACCATATTAAATAAGGTACCAGCAACAGCAGGAGAAACAGATATTCTTTATTCGCAAATTCCATTGTTCTTTCCTTATTTTACATAACGCCCATGAGAATCATCAACCGGTATACAACAAATCCCAAGAGGACGAGACAGACAACGGCAATACCGCCGATAGACCATTTCAAGATCCGACGGGTCTTCAACGAACGCTGGTCGGCCTCGGAGAGCTGTGGTTTCTCTTCCTCCACCACCTGCAACTCCTGTTTGGTCTGATTGATAAACTCAATAGCATTGACTAGGTTCATATCATTCTCATTGATGAGCGTAGAATACTTGGCGAACTTCACCAGGTCGGCGGTCGTGAAGAGCTGGCGCAATTCGTCCAATGACTTCTGGTCACCATCCTGCATCAGTCGCTCGATAATCTCGGAACTGGTCATCTCCATGGCAGAGAACTTATACCGCTCCTCGATATAACGGCGCAGCGTGTCTGTCAACTTGGTATAGTATTCCTTCTGGTTCTCCGAGGCAACCATCTTGTCGGCCTTGATCTGCTCGATCTCCTTCATGGCCTTCTGGTGTGGCAGCAGTCTCTTGACCAGTTTGAAACTCTTAATCAGCGGTTTGTTGTCACGTAAGCGGACATACAGATAACCTGCCGCACCCAGTAGGAGCAACATCAGCACACTCAACCAGAACACCATCGACCAGTCACTCCACAGGAAGGGATTGTTCTGGACATCTTTCGGACCGAAGTACTGATTCATCTTCGTCGTGTCGACTTCCACCTCCAGTACTTTCAGTGCAAGACTCTTGCTCTGGTATTCCTTGCCGTCGACCTTCACTTTGAAGGGGGGAAGATAATATAGCTTGCCGTCAAACGATGTCAGCGTATAGACACGCGACAGGCGCTGATGTCCATTGTCAATCTCCTCGATCTGCTCCTTGCCGACATCCAGCACTTCCACGCCCGCCACCAATGTATCCCGGGACTTGAAGGAAGGGAAGACCACCTTGGCATTGGCAGGAGCCGTAGCAGTCAGGGTGACATGTGCCTGCTGGCCAATCAGCATCTGGATAGAGTCGATGTTTGCCTCCACCCCCACCTGTGCCGTCATGGTGACAACAGTATATACAAGACTTATCAGTAATAGGATTCGTTTCATCTAACTACGTTGTTTAAAGAGCATCAGCAAATGCTTCACGAAATCATCGTTGGTGGCAATACTGATCATATCCACATTACTCTTGTTCATCGTCTCACGGAGTTGTTGCTGACGATTCATCCAATAGTGCTCATGGGCCTGGCGAAGGCGTTTGCTGCTGGTGTCGATATACTGTTCATAGCCCGTCTCGGCATCCACCACACGCATCAGTCCCACATCAGGCAGTTCTTTGGCACGCCTGTCATAGACCTGAACGGCGACCACGTCATGCTTCCTGTTGCAGATCTGCATCGGCTGTAGGAAATCCTGCTGGACATAGAAGTCACTCAGGAGGAAAGCGGTACAGCGCCGTTTGGCGACACTCGTCAGGAACTCCAGAGCCTGTCGCACATCCGTCCGCTTACTTTCCGGCTTGAAATCCAGCATCTCACGGATAATATATAGGATGTGCTTGCGACCTTTCTTCGGAGGAATATACTTCTCGATATGGTCCGAGAAGAACACCACCCCGATCTTGTCGTTGTTCTGAATGGCACTGAAAGCAATGGTAGCGGCAATCTCCGTCACCATGTCACGCTTCATCTGCTTCTGCGTACCGAAGTCCAGAGAGCCGCTGACATCGATGAGCAGCATCACTGTCAGTTCACGCTCCTCTTCGAACACCTTCACATAAGGACGATGGAAGCGTGCCGTCACATTCCAGTCGATATCACGCACATCATCCCCGTACTGATATTCGCGGACTTCGCTGAAAGCCATACCACGCCCTTTGAAGGCAGAATGATACTGACCTGCAAAGACGTTGGCACTCAATCCGCGTGCCTTGATCTCTATCTTCCGAACTTTCTTAAGTAACTCTGCAGTCTCCATCAAGGCACTTCTACCTTATTGATAATCTTCGAGACAATCTCCTCACTGGTCACATTACTTGCCTCAGCCTCATAGGTCAGTCCGATACGGTGGCGCAGCACATCATGGGCAACGGCACGTACATCCTCTGGTACCACATAGCCACGACGCTTGATGAAGGCATAGGCACGGGCTGCCTTGGCGAGATTGATAGAAGCACGGGGACTACCACCAAAGGAGATCATGTCCTTCATATCCTTCAGACCATAAC
>JAEEGL012889112.1_pt1 | contig 23091 bp, 21 predicted proteins | sample 9134231 | NCBI WGS metagenome assembly JAEEGL01 (sample SAMN16246548, study PRJNA631951) | gut metagenome | biome: gut microbiome; feature: rumen; material: fiber-attached | host: Bos | place: Iran: Karaj | collected 2018-10
ACTGTATAGATAAAGCCGCAGACTAAAGAGTCCGCGGCTTTGTGGAGCGGCTTACGAGGCTCGAACTCGCTACCTCCACCTTGGCAAGGTGGCGCTCTACCAGATGAGCTAAAGCCGCACAAACAAGAAGCAAGATGTATTATAGGCTATTATGCGGTTTTTGTCAAGAAATATTTATAATATTGCCGCCCGCGCTTGCGGGCGGCAAATTTTCAGATATTATCAGCTGTTTCTTACTCGAACGAGTATCTGGTTGGACACTCCGCCGATCGTAACGGTGATGTAAGCTCTTCCGGCGCTCACTGCCGTTACCTCTCCGGACTGAAGAACGGAAACGACGCTCTCGTTTGAGGTCTCCCAGACGGCGGTATCGGTCACTCCGTCGGGCGTTACCTTATAATCGAGGGCGAACTTGTCGCCACGGTTAAGGCTGAACTCATACATATCGAGGTCCTTATTGTAGACGCCGGCGCGCTTACCGCTGGATGCGTTTACAATAACGACGCTCTGCGGCTTGACCTGCGGGGTCTCGACGGGCTCTTCAGGCTTGGTAGGTTCCTCTGTGCTGGGATTATCGGGGGTTGAGGGCTCGCCGGGGATCAGCGGATTTGAGCCTGAATCATCCGGCTCACCACTCTGCTGCTTAGTCGGATCGGCGTCCTGAACGTCTACCTTTGTCTCCTGACCCTCTGAGGGCTTGCTGTCGTCCGGCTGCTTTGAGTCTGTATTGCCGCTCGTCGCGATCAGGACGATAACTGCAACGATAAGAACGACGAGAAGCAGTATGCCGACGATTACCTTCCACATTGAATTGTCGTTTGGTACGGCGCGGTTGGATTTAATATATCTTCTTGCGCCGCAATAAGGGCATTTCGTTCTCAGCCCGGAATATTTTCTATCGCATCTGGAGCATTTCGCCTGAGGGATAAGTGCCATTTCATAACCTCCTATGTGAGCCGCAATGAAAACGGTTATCATTCTCCTTATATATTCGATATTTTACACCATCGTATCCGTTTCGTCAATCGGAATAAAAAATTTTTCGCCGGCGACGGCAAAATTATTTTTATTGTCCTTTTATTTTGACTCCTGTTTTGGTATACTTGTTCCGTCATTTGAAGAAAAAAATGGGAGGTATCGTCTATGCTCAAAATGCCAGAGCTATTCGGCTCCAAGGTCTTTAACGACGCCGTAATGAAAAAGCGTCTTACTCCCGAGACCTATGAAACGATGAAAAAAACTATAAGCGAGGGCAAGCCCCTCGATTCCTCCGTCGCCGATCAGGTGGCGCAGGCTATGAAAAACTGGGCCGTTGAAAACGGAGCGACCCACTACACGCATTGGTTCCAGCCGCTCACCGGGATAACCGCGGAGAAGCACGAGAGCTTTCTCTCGCCTCAGGCGGACGGGACTGCGATAATGAAATTTTCCGGCAAGGCTCTTATCAAGGGCGAATCCGACGCCTCCTCCTTCCCCTCCGGCGGTCTCAGAGCGACCTTTGAAGCGAGGGGCTACACTGTCTGGGATCCAACGAGCTACGCCTTTATCAAGGGAACGACACTCTGTATACCGACAGCCTTCTACTCATATTCCGGCGAGGCTCTCGATCAGAAAACGCCTCTCCTTCGCTCCATGCAGGCCCTTGAGGATCAGGCGAAGCGGCTTCTTCGCATCCTCGGTCAGAATCCTAAGCGCGTTGTATCGACGACGGGAGCTGAGCAGGAGTATTTCCTCATAGACCGCCAGAGCTACTACGCGCGCCGCGATCTGATGTACACAGGCCGCACTCTCTTTGGGGCAAGGCCGCCCAAGGGTCAGCAGCTTGACGACCACTACTACGGTATGATACGCCTTCGCATCGAGGACTATATGCGTCAGCTTGACGACGAGCTCTGGCAGATGGGAGTCGCAGCCGCAACTGAGCATAACGAGGTCGCCCCCGCCCAGCATGAGCTTGCAAGCCACTACAACACCTCGAACATAGCCTGCGACCACAATCAGCTCACTATGGAGGTGATGCGTAAGGTCGCAAAGCGGAACGGTCTCACCTGTCTCTTCCACGAAAAGCCATTTGCAGGAGTGAACGGTTCGGGCAAGCACCTCAACTGGTCGCTCTCTGCAGACGGAAAGAATCTGCTCGACCCGGGCAGCACTCCGAGCGAGAATCTCATCTTCCTGCTCTTCTTCTCCGCTGTCATCAAAGCTGTCGACGATTACCAGGAGCTTCTCCGCATAAGCGTCGCAACGAATTCAAACGATCACCGTCTCGGAGCGAGCGAGGCTCCACCCAGCGTCATAAGCGTTTTCATAGGCTCTGAGCTCGACGAGATACTTAAAGCTATAGTCTCCGGCAAGAGATACACCGGTCACGACGCAGGTCTTCTCGGAATGGGCATCGACGTTCTGCCCACCATACCCAAGGACTCAACAGACAGGAACCGCACGAGCCCCTTCGCCTTTACGGGAGACAAGTTTGAGTTCCGCAGCCCCGGTGCTTCCGTCGCTATCGCAAACGCCAATTCAGTCATAAATACCATCGTCGCCGAGTCGCTGAGGCTCTTTGCCGACGAGCTTGAATCCGCCCGCGACGTCGAATCCGCCGTCGCTCAGCTCATTAAGCGCACGGTCACCGATCACAGCCGCATAATATTTAACGGAAACGGCTACTCGGACGAGTGGCACGCCGAGGCAAAGGAGCGCGGACTTACCGCGTTCTCCTCCGCCGCAGAAGCTATTCCCCATCTCCTCGATGAGAAGAACGTCAGGGTTTTCACCCGTCACGGGATATACACGGAAAAGGAACTCCACTCCCGCTGTGAGATCATGCTTGAGAGCTACGTCAAGACTATGAATATTGAGGCTCTCACTATGCTTGAGATGGCGCGTCAGGATATAATCCCCGCCTCTATACGCTGGTCGGGAGAGCTTGCCGAGGTGTTCTCGAAGAAGTCCTCCGTGCTGCCGATCGTGAGCTGCAAGGCAGACGAGGCCCTGCTCGGAAAGGTCTCTCAGCTATCCGGAGAGATCTACAACCGCACGGAAGCTCTGAGCGACACTCTTGAGAACGCGAAAGCCATTGAGGACAAGGCGGAGCTCGCCCTCTGCTACCGCGAAAACGTGCTGCCCGCCATGCAGAACCTTCGCGCGGCGGCGGACGAGCTTGAAACGATAACTCCTCCGGACCTCTGGCCCTTCCCGAGCTACGGCACGATACTGTTCAGAGTATGATATAAAAATAACAGGGTCAAAAGCCCTGTTATTTTATTGCTTATTTTCGGAAACTGGTTTATTATTGAAGTATAACTTCCGGAAGGAGTGGAATCAAATTGAAGAAAAAGATACTTGCCATACTTCTCGCCGCCGTGCTTGCCGCCGGCTGTCTCTCCGTTGCCGCGTCAGCCGGTATGCTGACTCCCGGACTCAGCGGCCGAAGCGTTCCCTGGCTCGAATACTCCGGAACGAGACCTGAGCTTGAGGTATACGCAAAGCTCCAGCCGTATAGCGGACAATGGTATTATCCCGCTTATCAGGGCTATACCGTAGATCTCATAGCGCCAGAGGATTGGGTATACGAATACTACCGCGACGACGCTCTCAGCTACTGGCATCTCGGCTTCTTTCCGGCAGGCGAGAGCGGAACAGGCTACTATGAATATGAATACTACCGCGACTACACATACGCAACCGCCCTTATCGACTTCGACAACAACGGAGTATACGAGCTGCTTAACGTTCACGGCGATATCTTCAGTCTGCACTGGGAGCTGTACGGCTTTAACGGCAAAACTCCCTGCATACTGGCTGAGGATTCCTGCGAGCCGAACAGCTATTCCGAGATCACCTTCTCCGTATGGGAGTATTCAAGCGGAGAGAAGGAGCTTGTCGTAGCCACGGACTACGCGCATCAGGGCTATTACGAGAACACCACCGCCCACTTCGTTATCGACGGAGACGAAGCCGTTCCCTACTACGACGGCTATACCGGATACGAGGGCGATTCCTCGGAGTCGAGCAGCTATGAGCGCGCAAACGGCGTCACCGTCGAGACCTTTGCCGAGTTTGAAAAGCTGATGGACGAGGTGCATGGCGACGGAAAGATGGTCGATCCTCTTGTGACAGCAGGTCTCCACGCGCATCCATTCTTCTCCGACGACGACCCGGAGGGCAAGACCACCTTCGACTACTGGTCAGTGAGTACTATGGCCGCAAAATATACCGCCACTGCAATAATGAAGCTCAAGGGATATATGGGCTACACGGGCGCTTTGCTCGCCCTTCCCTACTTCGATGACGCCACAGAAATGAAGCTCACTCCGGAGATGGCCGGAGCCTATGCGGACTGCATTGCCGCAGCCCGCGATGAGGCCGAAGTATATTTCAAAAAGCTCTCGAGCGAATACACCTACTCTGACGGAGGACGTCCGTTTACAATCGCTTCTCTCTTTGACGCCGGCGGCGGCGTTCCCGCTCTCTGGGTCGTAAACGGGATCGATCTCGCCTATGACGACGGAGTGCTTCGCAATATGTACGGGTTTTTGCCGCATAACTCGAATATCTACGTTTGGGACGGCGAAAATGCCGTACCTGTGATCTCCGGAGGTCTTCCTGCCGACCATATCTTCCTTACCGAGGGCGGTATATATCTGTATGACATATACACTCAGGGCGGAGTTGAAGACGACGGGCCGGTCTGGGTGCAGCGCGATATCTTCTATCCGTTCAAAGACGGAACTCTCGATATCGAATCTCCTGTCGAGTATGAGTTCTTCTCCTTCTTCGCCGACGACTATTCGGGTCACGCGCCAAGCGTCTCCGATTTCAAGAAGAGCATTGCCGGCACGCAGTATGCGAGCTACGACCTCACGAATCTTACAAACGACCTCTGGTCTCTCGAATTCGTATACGCCTCCGAAACATATTACGTGCCTGCTCAAAACGGAGTCATTCTCGACCACGACCCCCGCGCAGAGCAGCCGCAATACCTCGGCCTCGGTTCATACCGCGCCACCGACGTCTCCTATTACTACGTCGGCACCTGGGGCGACGGCTACGGAGTTCAGCACGTGCTTAACGAGTTCTCCAATATTGAGCTGCCTCCGGATTACAGCTTTGACGACGTGCTAACGGAAAAAGGCGCGGATGCCGCCGCTGTCGCCGCCGTTACCAAAGCGGCTGGCGGAGAAGCCCGTTCCGTTTACAAGGTCGCCGAGGACGTCTTCTATCTCATATCCGAAAAGGATTGGACAGTCGTCGGAGAGCTCTTTGCGGTCAGCGCAGATCCGGCGAGCGGAGAGCTTACTGCTAAGAGTCTCGGCGCGGGCAGCGGCTTTGCGTCCGAGTCCAAGCTAACAGAGCTTGCCGCGGCATACGAGAAGACCAAGCCGGCTCCTGCGCCGACCGAAGAGCCTGTCGGCGAGCCGGAACCGACGGAAGAGCCCAAGAAGGGCGACGGTGAAGACGAAGCGGAAGAAAAGGGCGGAAAGTCCAAGGATAAGGACCGCGAACCCGTATTCGAGATGGATCACGAGTTCCCGTGGATAATCGTCATTATCGCCGCCGGAGCTCTCCTTCTTCTCGGCGGAGGCGCCGCTCTTCTGATAGTCCTGCTCAGGAAAAATAAGAAAGCCCCGGAAGCACCCGCGCCTCAGCCGAAAGCTCAGCCCGCACCTCAGCCAAAGGTTCAAAATTCCGAAGCTCCTTCCTCCTTCTGCCCCAACTGCGGCACAAAAGTGAAGGCCGGAGCAAAATTCTGCACCGGCTGCGGAAGCAAAATAGAATAAGCAAAAGTAAAAGCTTCACCCCTCGGAATGATCCGAGGGGTGAAGCTTTCAGCTAAGCTTTTCCCAGAGTCTCGCCTTGACGAGAGCAGGCTTTATCACGAAATAGAGCACAGGAGCCACTATCATGGCGAACACGGCGTTGATCGCGGAAGCCGGAAACTTCTGTATCACTCCCGCCGCTCCGTAAACGATAACGGTCTTAAGCATATAGAGGGCTACATAGGTCCACGAGCCGGCAACGCTTGCAGCCGTCACCCTGAGAGTTGTGCGCTTCTCGCTCTTTCCCGCAATCAGCGCGGCGACAAACGCCATCGCAAATTTAGAGAAAAAAGTGATCAGCGACTCAGCTCCGTAACCCGCCTGTATATCATAGATCGCAGAGCCTATCCCTGCGGCGAGCCCGCCTTCTACCGGACCGAGCAGCAATCCCGAGAGCACGCAGAGCGCGTTTGCAAAATGCACCTTCGAGCCGAGCAGCGGGAACCGGAAAAAGGTCACAACGCAGATCATCGCCGCCATTATTGCGATAAACGCTATCTTTTCAATGGTAAAGCGCGGTTTTTGAATCATTTCGTTCACATCCCTTGACAGTTTCTTTTCGGATGTGTATGATTATAGCACCATCTGGCGTGGTGGAAATACTCAGTTTTAGATTTTTTTACGGGGTCAATTTTATGTTTAACGTAACTATTACGCTGCGTGACGATCATACCCTTCCACTGTATGAGCAGCTATACAGGTACTTTTCCGGCGAGATTCGCTCAGGAAAACTCAAAAGCGGAGAGCGTCTGCCGTCGAAAAGGGCTCTGTCTGAGCATCTCGGTATAAGCCGCTCCACCGTGGAGGCTGCGTTCGATCTGCTTTCCGGAGAGGGCTACGTCGTATCCCGTCCGAGGAGCGGATATTTCGTCTCGGATTTCTCGCCCTTCGAGCCGTCCGCCTATGAGCCTTCGAGGCAGGAGGAGCCGAGAGTCTCGGCAAGCTCGGAAAAGAGCGAATTCGACTTTTCGACAGCCTCGGTCGACGTAAGCCTATTCCCCTATTCAAGCTGGGCAAAGCTCAACAAGGAGGTGGTCTACTCCTCCCCGGAGCTTTTGCAGCGCGGAGACCGTCAGGGCGACTTTAAGCTGAGAGCAGCATTATGTGATTTCCTCTCTCAGTACCGCGGAGTATCCTGTTCTCCGGAGGATATAATAGTAGGAGCGGGAATGGAATACCTGACCGGTCTTATAGTCAGGATCCTGCCGGAGAGCTCAGTTTTCGGGATCGAGGATCCCGGCTACTCCGCCATTTCCGACACAGTTCGCTCCTACGGACGTGAGCTGAGGTATATATCTCTTGACGTTAACGGTATGAGCATAGCGGCGCTCAGAAAAAGCGACGTCACCGCGGCGTACGTGACCCCGTCTCACCAGTTCCCTATGGGAATAACGATGCCTGCGTTTCGCCGTTCCCGCCTCCTTAACTGGGCGGCTGAGGCCGAGAACAGGTATATCATAGAGGATGATTACGACTCGGAATTCCGGTTTTTTTCCCGTCCCATACCCTCGCTTCAGGGGATGGACGTAAACGGCAAGGTCATCTATATGGGCACTTTCTCCCGCAGTCTCGCCCCTTCGATCAGAATGGCGTATCTCGTTCTGCCGAAGAAGCTCATGGCAAAGTACCGCGCTCTCTCGGATTTTAGATACAGCACAGTCTCGCGTTATGAGCAGGCGGTGATCGCAGAGTTTTTGCGCCGCGGCATATACTCGCGCTATCTGAGACGCGTCGGTAATCTCTACGGGAAGCGAAGAGCAGCCCTCGTTTCCGCTCTCGGAGCCATTGACGGGGTGCGCATCTCCGGAGCGGACGGAGGCATACATTTTCTTCTTACCAACGAGCGTTTTTCGGAACCCGAGCTGATAGAAAGAGCCTTGGAGGCAGGCATAAGTCTTCGCGGTCTCAGCCCCTACTGCCGTCTCTCTCCGCCTCTCGCATCAACCCTCGTCGTTGGCTACGGCGGGCTCGACGACTCGATAATTGAAAAAGCGGCCGGTCTGTTGGCCGCCGCATGGAAATAAAAACAGGGGAATGAAATATCATTCCCCGATATATTTTGACGTTTTCCCGTTTACAGCACGAATCAAAACCGCTATACCCCAAGTTATCAGGAACATTCCGGCAGAAATTGCAATACCTATGTATGATCCCCACTTAAGAAAACCGTACCAGTCGTTCACGCCACGTCTAACTCCCGTCCCGTTTATCAGCAGGTTTATTAAATAGAATGCGCCGTAAATAATCTCCGGGATAAGGGCAAGAAATGTGTTCTTGAACGTAAGCTTCGGCGCGTCGAAGAAAAAGGCGTAATCGACTATTGCGGCAATCGGTATAAACAGATGAAACCACAGATTTGCCCCGCTGAACAACATTTTTATATCGTAAATATGGCTTAAAAATACCAAAGTTACAGTGAACGTAAGTGCTACGGCTACCGTCGCTATAAACTTCAGCCTTGCCGCCCAGCGCGGAACTTTTTTCCTCACCAGCAAAACGACGACCGTCAAGAGCGATGCCGCGCCCATAAACAGATTGGACTGCACCGTAAAATACTTAATTGCCGTCAAACCAGAGCCGGAAAGCAGACCGCCCATAGAAAACATCATTTTTATCCACGCATACGGAACGAAAACAGCGATAAAAATGTTAAAGATAATAGAAACCGTTTTTTTCACAGATAAAACACCGCCTTATGCTTGATAATTTCATCTTTTTTTGATATAGTTTAACATCAGTGCAGACAATAATCAACCGTCCGGAGGCAGATCGGATGAAAAAACTTCGATGGACTCATATCTACGTCCTCATTCTTTTCCTCTTCACCGTCTTCATAGCTCTCGATACCTTTGTAATATCCCGACCAGAGAGAGACGCCTCTGAGGTAGATGAGAGTATGTTTACAGATATGCCTGATTCATCGCTTCCAAAGGAAAATCCCTGGCTTTCCGGCGGTGAAGGCGAGGAAAATACCTATTACCCGATAGTAACCGATAATTCGTACGAGACCGAGAATTTTACGATAAAGCTCAGCGAGCTGAGGAAATACGACACGAACGTATACGTCGCCGAGGTAAAGCTCAAAAGCGCGAAATATCTCAAAACTGCCTTTGCAAACGACACCTACGGCAGAAACGTCGCAGCCCTCACCTCTGAGATAGCAGAGGAACACCGCGCAATTTTCGCTGTGAACGGCGACTACTACGGCGCGAGAGAAAAGGGCATCGTTATCAGAAACGGCATTCTGTACCGTGCAAAGCCGGACGATCTCGACCTGCTGTGCATTTACGCGGACGGCAGCTTCAGGATCTATCATCCGGGCGAACGCGACGCGGACGCTCTCGTAAAGGAGGGCGTCTGGCAGTGTATGACCTTCGGACCCAGCCTGATTGAGGACGGCGAGATAACCGTAAGCGAGGGTCAGGAGGTCGCCTTCTCGATGCAGTCGAATCCCAGGACCGCGATAGGTATCACCGGAGAACTCAGCTACGTTTTTGTTGTTTCAGACGGAAGGACTAAGGAAAGCGAAGGTCTCTCTCTTCTTCAGCTCGCAGAAATAATGCAGGAGTTTGGGTCGACCTGCGCCTACAACCTCGACGGAGGCGGCTCCTCCTCAATGTATTTTAACGGCAGGGTGATAAACAACCCAACGAGCGGCGGAAAGACTATCCACGAAAGGGGCGTGAGCGACATTGTCTATATCGGCTAAGAGCTCAAGGCGCAGGCTTTCGCGGAATCTGATCGTCTATGTACTTGCGACCATATTCTGCGCTCTCTTCGGCGCTGTTTACGAGCGTTTCAGTCACGGCGTCTACTCATATTATATGCTTTACGCATTCGCGATACCGCTGTGTCTCGGCGTGCTGCCTCTTTCGCTCATTATCGCAGGAGCGGGAAGAGTTCCCTCAAAGGCCGTCCGCTCATTTTACGACTGCGGAGTCGCAACGCTTACTGTAGGCTGCATTTTCAAAGGCGTTCTTTATATTTTCGGCACCACCAACAGGCTGAGTATCGTATATATGCTCGCGGGAATACCTCTTCTTGCTATCGGTATCATACTTTATCTCGCGCCTTCAACTCTCACGGAGGAATAATCAATGAAGCTGAGATTTATGAAGGAATTTGACGGTGATATGACAAAGCTGCCCCAGCGCATCGTCGACGGCTCCGTTCAATTTCGTGAGCCGGAAAATATGAACGTCTTCGGGCTTGTCGCAAATATCGCGGGCACGGCTCTTATGGCGGCGTGTATCGTTCCGGTCGTTATCGTGTCCGGCGGATTCAAAGCCATATTTGCCGACTTTTTGCGGGGCTATTTGCAGTTTATCATCGCCTTTGCCCTCTGTATTATCATCATGCCTGTTCACGAATGCGTACACGCGAGCTTTTTCAGGGGCGAGGTCAGATTCTATACTTATCTGAAAAAGGGATTGATGTTCGTAGTTGGAACTGAGGATATGTCAAAGCTCCGCTTCGTTATAATGTCGCTTATGCCTACGATACTCTTCGGATTTATTCCGTTTATTCTCTTTTTCTTCTTCCCCTCGCAGCTCTGGCTCGGAATAACCGGCGCCATCAATATTGGCTCCGGCATGGGCGATTTTATTAACGTATTCAACGCTATCACGCAAATGCCGAAGGGCGCCCTGACTTATATGAGCGGACACCACTCATACTGGTATATGCCCTAAAATAATATAAGGAGATAAAAGCTATGAAAAAACATATCGCATTACTGCTCGCCTTCCTGCTCATTCTCGGAACAGTCTCCGGCTGCAAAGAAGCTTCATCTCCGAAAAGTGAGCCGGTTGACGAGCCTGAAATCGTTGACCCGACCTCGGAGCCCGAACCGGAACCCGAGCCGGAACCGGAGCCCGAACCGGAACCTGAACCGGAGCCCGAGCCTGAACCCGAACCCGAACCTGTTATCGTCGATCCTTACGCTGATTACGAGGACGAGGGCTACCGTCCGATGATGTGGCGCGTTACCGACCCGGAGGGACACGAGCTTTATCTCTTCGGCACTATCCACGCCGGGGACGAGAGAATGAACTCGGTAATGAAGGCTGTCACTACGGTTCTGAACCGCTGCGACGCTCTCGCGGTTGAGTTTGATACTGTTGCTTACAACAGCAATACCGAACAGGCGATGAAGGATATGATGCAGTTTTTCTACAGGGACGGCACGACGATAGCAGATCATCTGCCGGAAGAGCTGTATGAAAAGGCGGTTTCGCTTCTCAAAGACGCAAAGGTTTATAATACCTCTCTCGATTATTACAACACTGCTATGTGGTCCCTCCTGCTTGAGCAGGTGGCGTCTGAACTATATGCCGATATAGACAGTGAAAACGCTGTGGAAACACATATAATAAATTATGCGTATTCACAAGGCATGCCCGTTTACAGCGTTGAATCCGCGTCCTTTCAATACGCTATGATGAATTCATTTCCCGAGGCTCTGAACGTGCTTATAATGGAGGACACTCTTGAGAGCGTCGAGTCCTACGGCGAGAGCCTTAACGAGCTGTATGAGACCTGGCTCAGCGGCGATTACGACGAAATATTAAAGCTCTGCATCTCAGAATACGACGAGGAGGAACTCACGGAAGAGGAGCTGCAGATGCTTAAAGATTATGATAAAGCGATGCTCGACGACCGCAACGTCGGGATGGCCGAGAAGGCGAAGGAATACCTTGCATCAGGGAAAACGGTTTTCTTCTCCGTAGGCACTGCCCATATGGTCGGAGCTCCCGGTATCGTCCGTCTTCTCACCGACGCCGGATATACCGTCGAAAGGTATGAATATTAAAACAGTAGGCTCTGCAGATAATTCTGCAGAGCCTACTGTTTTATATGAGCTGAAAAACGAAAAAGCATAGAAAGCGAGAGCCTGATAGGAATTGAATTGAACCGGTGTGCATGTTGAGCTGTATATATGATAATCAAAGAAAGCATAAAAAATCCGATTCTATAAAGTTCAATTAAGCTTATCGAATATAATGGGTATCGAAGACCAACGAAAGGAGCAATCAACCATGCTTGAGAATGATCATGAAAGCGGATGTGCCACGTATGGCGCTGACGCTTTTGTCAAAGCAAAAGAAGAGAATAAGAAAAAAACAAAACCGGGCGTCAAGATTTGTTCACTGTTCTTGAGCGGACTTTTATTCGGAGCTGCCGCAGCAGGCGCATTTGCCGGGGTCAGCACACTTCTGAATAAAGAGACGGAGTCATCTGAACAGCGGGAAATTGCTTACGTGGAAACATCGACAGATAAATCGGGGCAGAACGCGGCTATCGGATTATCCGCCGTTTCCTATTCTTCAAACAGCGACGTATTGTCGCAAGCTCTCGACGTCAGCGATATCGCGGAAGGTATGATGCCTGCAATGGTGTCCATCACAAATGTCAGCGTTGCAGAGGTCCAGAGCTATTTCGGAATGTTCGGCAGAGGTCAGACGCAAACTCAGGAGTCTCAGAGCAGCGGAACCGGGATCATCATCGGGGAGAACGACAGTGAGCTTCTGATTGTAACAAATAATCATGTTGTTGAGGACGCAACAACGCTCTCTGTCTGCTTCGTTGACAACGAGGTGTGCGAAGCGACCATAAAAGGAACCGATCCCGACAATGACCTTGCCGTTATTGCCGTTAAATTGACGAATATCAAAGAAGAAACCGCAGAGTCGATTAAAATTGCCAGGATCGGTAATTCTGATACACTTAAAGTAGGCCAGCAGGTCGTGGCAATCGGCAACGCGCTCGGCTACGGACAATCGGTAACAACAGGCATTGTCAGCGCGCTTGGTCGGCAGATTGATGCGACAGACGCCATTATGATCCAGACGGACGCTGCAATCAATCCGGGAAATTCCGGCGGTGCGCTTCTGAATATGAACGGCGAAGTCGTCGGTATCTGCGGCAGATTGTGGATGAGTATGTGAACGGCGGTCAGTTCGATGCGGTGTATAACCGAATCAGAAATCAGATCGATTCGCTCGTGGAAACAGATCCAACCGCCTTCTATCCCTATGATGAATATCAGACCGCCGCAGAGCTCCTCTATGAAACGGTCAAGCTGCGCGCGGAAAGTGTTGACGGTCAATTGAACGGCACAATCCCTTCTACGGACGCCGGACAGCGGCAGGCTTCCTCGTCGCTTATCGACGCGTCCCATATCGATCTTGCGGCAATGGGTAAATTCAGTATGGGCGGCTCGAGTGATTTCAAAGGAAGATCGGATCGTATGGGAAGCCGTCCTTCTTTCGGAGGAGGCCGCGAAACCCCTTCAAATGAAGAAAAACCGACAGCTTCACAGGAGGATCAGCCGCAGGGAAATATGAATCCGTCGGATTTCTCTGCAGGATTTGAGCCGGGAAATCTTCCTGAAGGTTTTGATCCAAGCAACATCCCAAATGGGGGCTTCAATGGTGAAGGAATGCCTGATATGGGGAATGTCAACCCAGGAAGTATGCCGAATATGGGAAATTCCACTCCGCCGGGCTCTGATAATCCCGGTAAAAGGCAAGACGCCTTATCGGATCCAGAAGGTAAAAGAAATTCTGAAACAAGCAGACCTTCAAACTCCGGACAAGAACGTCCATCCTCTTTTTCCGGCGCGTCCGGACAAACATCCACAAAAGGAAAAAACCTTATTGTTTTAGGAGCCTGCCTGGTACTTGCTGTTGCATCGACGTTAATTATTAACGGTTTCATACGCAAAAGAAATCTTTGACAAAAACACTCATCATTTATCGAGCATCATCCGGGCAAAAAGTACTCAGTTATGTCTCGTTAATCTCTTAATCTTTCTATACAATTGGTGCAAAAAAACCACCCTAACGGGTGGTTTCTTTGGTGCTCCAGCTGGGACTCCTCGCCTGCGGGCGAGCCGGGGCGCGGCTCTGGCGTGCCACCGGCACCCCATTCACTCCCGCGCCCTTCGAGTCCCAGCCCCAAGGTGCAAAGAAACCACCCTAACGGGTGGTTTCGTTGGTGCTCCAGCTTGGACTCGAACCCAGGACACCCGCCTTAAAAGGGCGGTGCTCTACCTGCTGAGCTACTGGGGCTTATGGCAGGGATGGCGGGATTCGAACCCACGGATGCAGGAGTCAAAGTCCTGTGCCTTACCGCTTGGCGACATCCCTATATCCCGTTCTATGAAATCATACACGCCGCCGAAAATGGCGGCGTTAAAAATGGGGTGGGTAAAGGGACTCGAACCCTCGACACCCGGAACCACAATCCGGTGCTCTAACCAACTGAGCTACACCCACCATATTTCCCGCCGAAGCGGTTTTCCCGCCTCGGCGTTGGCACGCCAAGAGGGATTCGAACCCCCGACCTACTGCTTAGAAGGCAGTTGCTCTATCCAACTGAGCTATTGGCGCATGTGGAGCGGGTGATGGGAATCGAACCCACGCGACCAGCTTGGAAGGCTGGGATTCTACCATTGAACTACACCCGCATATACTGGAACTTGGCGCCCCAACAATATATCATCTCGTCTGGGGCTTGTCAACTGGTTTTTTCCGGCGATTCCTCCGCGTCCGGAGCCGCCTCCGGCACGGCTTCCAAGGCTTTCGGTCCGCCCTTTTTTGCGGCAGGCGGCGTCATTCCGGCCAGCGGCGAGCGCATGGCGGCCTCCCGAAGGCTCTCGTTCTCGACGTGGGTATAGATCTGGGTGGTGTTCAGGTGCTCATGCCCGAGCAGTTCCTGCAGCGTGCGCACATCCACTCCGTTCTGCAGCATCAGCGTGGCGGCGGTGTGGCGGAGCTTGTGGGCGGAATACTTGGAACTGTCCAGACCGGCCTCCTGAAGATGCTTCTTGACCAGACTGTGGACGGTGCTGCGGCTGATACGCTCCCGGCGGGAGGAGATGAACAGGGCGGGGGTGTTGGCGGCGGAGGCGGCCCGTACGGGGAGATAGGCGTTGATGGCGGAGGCGCAGGCGCCGTTGAGGAATACGATGCGCTCCTTGTTGCCCTTGCCAAGGACGCGCAGACTGTCTTCCCTGACATCGGACAGGTTCAGTCCGATCAGTTCGGAAATCCGGAGGCCGCAGTTGAGGAACAGCGTCAGGATACAGTAATCCCGCAGAGAGTTCTTGCCGTCCACGTGTTCCAGGAGGCTGACGCTCTCCTCCAGGGAAAGATACCGGGGCAGGGTCTTCACCAGTTTCGGGCTGTCCAGATCCTTGACCGGGTTTTCATCCAGCAGTTTTTCCTTGGCGTACAGATACTTGTAGTAGCTCCGTATGGTGGCGATCTTTCTGGCGCGGGAAGCGGCATTCAGACCGTAGGAAGAGTTCCTGCTGTTGGCGTGCACCGCTCGGTCCCGGCTGAGGAAGCCGAGGAAATCATAGATATCCGACAGGGTCACGCTTCTGACAAGGGCAAGATCGACGTCATCGATGGGCACGTCCTCCAGTTCGGTGGAACGCGGGACCATTCCCCGGCTGAGCTTCAGATAGCGGAAGAAGGTGCGCAGATCCAGATAGTACTCCTCCACGGTCTTTTTGCTGTGGCCTTTGATGGTCTCATGATAGATCAGGAATTTCCGGATGATCTCCGGCGCTTCTCTGCGATAGTCCATGGCGGTTCCTTTCCTGAAACGACGGCCTGCCGGGGATGCGGCAGGCCGGGGATCTGCGTGTGAAGCGGTCGGTCAGAGGATGGCTCTGCCCTCGGCGACGAGGCGGTCGAAGTTCCTCCTGCCGGCTTCGTACACTTTGGCGCGGATGGCCGGGGGACAGCCCATGGTGTCGACGAACACCCGGTTGTCCTCGCCGATGGTGCGGAAGAATTCCGCCACCGCCGCGTCCATCTCCTCTTCGGAGGCGTCCTGGGGACACCGTACCACATCTGTGAAGATGATGCGGTCGCCGTACAGTTTTTTGAGTTTATACTTGTCGTTCAGCGGTTGGCCGCCCCAGCTGTCATAGCCGACCTCGTGCCAGAGGGGCACGAAAGCCTCCACGAAGCCGCAGCAGTGCAGGTCCCAATACATGCCCAGTGAGTGGACGTGGTCCACCAGTTCCTTGATGTAAGGCATCAGCATCTCACGGGCGGTGGGCACGGAGAAGAACTCCGCCCGCTGGCTGCCCCAGTCATCGTTGAAATTCACGACGTACGGGTCGAACCATTTCTTCACGTTGGTATAGAACTTTTTGTGCACGTCCGTGACGACGCGGAAGAAGCGGTGGACCGCCTCCTTCTGGTCGTCGTCGATCAGTGCGACAGCGGCGTTGGCAAAGTCCAGCACGGCGATCAGACGTTCGAACAGACAGCCCGGAACGGCGATATAGGTGAGTTTGTCGGGCTTGATCCTGTCCTTGTTGCGCTCATAGCAACCGGCCCAGTCCCACGTGTCGGGATCCGGGATCGTGACGTACTTCTCCCACTCGTTGATGTCCGGCACTTTTGGGTTGCCGGGCTTGACCATGGCGCCGCCGGCGATCTCGACAAACTGCCACTCCACGCCCCAGCCGTCGATCCTGGCGGGCGGGTTTCCTGGGCTGCGGGCAACGTTTTCCGGGTCGCAGTCCACCATGATCTGGTTCCATTCTCCGCTGGAGAAGGGGGCCCACAGGGGGGTCTTCCCCTCGTACAGGCGCTTCATGTTCTCCCTGCGGGTGATGGGATAGCTGAACACTTCGATCTCAGGCCCGAACATGGCGGGTTCCCTGGCGACGACCGTCAGCTCGTCGGGGGTGAAATGATCCCTTGACATAGACGATTCCTCCTGTTCCGGCAGGGCCGGACTCCTAATCTTTGACGTTCAGATTATAGTCTGTTTTGACCTGCGCGTCAACGGCGCGAAAAAGGCGCGGGACCTCATCCCGCGCCTCAGTGGGCAGTGTCTGATATGGTGCGCCCCTATCCGCGCCCCTGAATCTGCTTCTGCGAAGCCACCGTCAGCGTGAAGGTGAAGGTGGTGAGCCCGTCCACGCTCGTCACGGCGATGTCCTCGTGGTGGTTGTCCAGGATCGTCTTCACGAGATACAGGCCGAGACCGACTCCCGTCTTGTCCATGCTGCGGGACTTGTCGGATTTGTGGAACCTGTCGAAGATCAGGGGGAGCTCCTCCTCCGGAATGGTGGGCCCGCGGTCCGCCACGGAGACGTACGCGCGGTCGTTCCTCTTCCAGAGACTGATCCGGATCACCGTGCCGGGGTCGGCGAACTTCGCCGCGTTGTCCAGCAGGTTATATACCACCTGTGTGATCGCGTCACGGTCGCCCAGAGCGTAGATCGGTTCCTCGGGAAGGTCTGCATCCACATCCAGATCCCGCTCCAGGATCCGTTTCTCCAGGCTCAGCAGGGTCTGGCAGATCACGTCGGTCAGATCGAAGGACTGGCTGCGGATGATCTCCGGATCCTTCGCCGACAGGGAGGAGACGTCCAGCATGTTCCGGACCAGCCGGCTCAGCCGGTGCGTCTCGCTGGAGATGACGGCCAGATATTCATCCGCCTTCTCCCGGGGGATGGTGCCGTCCAGAATGCCGTCAGCGAACCCGGAGATGGTGGTCATAGGGGTCTTGAGTTCATGGGAAACGTTGGCGATGAATTCGCTCCGCTGTTTCTCCTGCCGCTCCAGCGTGTCCGCCATCAGGTTGAAAGAATCCGCCAGCTGGCCCAGTTCGTCATCGAAGGGGATGTCCACCCGCGCGGAGTAGTCTCCGCGGGCGAAGCGGTCCACGGTATCTGTCATCTCCCGAATGGGTTTCGTCGTGCGCATCGTCATGAACAGGGAAACGGGAACGGCGATGATCATGACCACGATAGCGACCATGACAAGACGCCCGGCTGATTCTCTCCACGTTTCCGTCAGTTTGGAACTGTCCGCAGAGACTGCCAGATAGCCGATGCCCGTTCCGGTGCTGTCCGTCAGGGGCAGGGCATACACATACCGGCGACCCTGCTCCTCCGGGGAGAGAGCTGACGGACCGCGGAAGGATCCGGAAACATCGACGGCGGAGATCATTTCTCCGGGGAGAGGCATGCCGATGTGCATACAAGTCAGACCATCCGAACAGGACGTGACCGTCCCGGAACTGTCGGCTACCAGAATGCGGTATCCGCTGGCTTTGCCCAGCATGGATACGTTCATCTGCATCTCCATGCTCCCGGCTTCGTATTCTCCGCTCAGGGCGCTTACGGTATGGGCCGCTGTTTCTGCGGCGGCTGCCACCTTGTCCCGCTCGGTCCGGGAAATATAGCGGTAAGTCCAGACAGAAGAGACGCCGCCTACCAGCACTACACACAGAAGAAGCAGACTGACGGTCATGAACAGGTTTTTAACGAATAGGCTGCTCTTCATCCGTTGTTCAGCTCGAATTTATATCCGACGCCCCAGACGGTCTTAAGGCTCCACTGGTCACTGACGCCTTCCAGTTTCTCCCTCAGACGCTTGATGTGAACATCAACGGTGCGGCTGTCGCCAAAATAGTCGAACCCCCACACCTCGTCCAGCAGCTGGTTGCGGGTGTAGACCCTGTTCGGGGAGGAGGCCAGATGATACAGAAGCTCCATCTCTTTCGGAGGGGCCTCCACTTTCTTGCCGTCCACTGTCAGCTCAAAGCTGTCCATGTCGATCTCCAGTTTGTCGAAGGAAAGCCTCCGTGCGGCTGCCGGAGCGGAACCCTCGTAGCGGCGCAGCACCGCATGAATGCGGGCAAGCAGTTCCTTGGGTTCGAAGGGCTTGGTGATATAATCGTCAGCACCCATCTCCAGACCGGAGACCTTGTCCAGCGTCTCGCCTTTGGCCGTCAGCATGATGACGGGCGTTTTGGAGGAGGAGCGGATCTCACGGAGAACGCCCCAGCCGTCCATCACCGGTAGCATGATGTCCAGGAGAACGAGATCGGGACAGACCTGCTCAAAGGCGGAGATGCCCTTGCCACCGTCCGGTGCGATGGTGGCTTCAAAACCGTCCCGCTCTACATACAGCCGTATGAGTTCGGCGATGTTGGCGTCATCTTCAATGATCAGGATCTTTTTAGCCATTGCGGTCCCTCATTTCATATAGATATCCTCTAAACATTTATTATAACGCAGAAAAGGGATGGTGGGTGAACATTTTTTGAATAATCAGGGGAGCCAGAAAAACGAAAAATCTGTGGAAAAGAAGGGCGGAGGGGTGTATACTGACGCCAGATCTTCAAGGAGGCTGCGACCATGACAGTTTTTAAAGTAGGCGACATGAAGTGCGGACACTGCGCCGCCAGGATCTCCAAGGCGCTGGACGCTGCGGGCGTGAAATATGAAGTCGATCTGGAGAACAAGACCGTCTCCGTCGACGGATGTTCCCACTGCGCCGCATCAGCGAAAAAGGCGATCGAAGAGGCCGGGTACACGCCCACGGAAGCGTGACCTGTGGCCGGGTGGAATCTGTGGCACGGCTGCCGCAGGATCTCTCCCGGCTGTGCCCACTGCTACGTATACCGGCGGGATGAAAGCATAGGGAAGGATGCTTCCCAGGTCTATAAGACGAAAAGCTTTTACCTGCCGGTCATGCGTGACCGGACCGGAGCTTACAAGATCCCGTCCGGGGAGACGGTGTACACCTGCTTCAGTTCTGACTTTTTTCTCGAGGAGGCAGATCCCTGGCGGGAGGAAGCATGGCGTATGATCCGGGAACGGTCGGATCTGTTCTTCTTTATAGTGACGAAACGGATCCACCGGGCAGAGGAATGCCTGCCGGAGGATTGGGGCAGCGGCTGGGAAAACGTCGCGATCAACGTCACGGTCGAGAATCAGGCCATGGCGGATTTTCGTATGCCTTTTCTTGCCCGGCTCCCCATACGCCACAAAGGCGTGGCCTGTGAGCCCCTGCTGGAGCGGATCGATCTGTCCCCATGGCTCGGCAGCGGGATCGAGATGCTCGGAGCCGGCGGCGAATCCGGGCCGGACGCCAGGATCTGCGACTACGAATGGGTACTGGATCTGAAACGCCAGTGCGCGGACGCAGGCGTATACTTTTCCTACCACCAGACGGGCGCCCGCCTGCTGAAGGACGGACGCGTGTACAGGATCCCCCGGAGGCTCCAGCATGAGCAGGCTGCGAAGGCCGGGCTGGACGGATAGGAGAGTTTTGGCAAAAAAGCAGGGGAGGAAAAAATTTTACCAAACCCCCTTTACAAGCCGTCTGGCCGGTGATATAATCACAGCGACAGTTGAATATTGAGGTGTATCCGGCCATTAAGTTGGCATACGGAATGGGGTGCAATTCCCCGCGAGTCGGTCACTGTGAAGTCCGTTTTACGGAATAAGTCAGATACGTAGGATACATCGGAGTTTCCACCGGAACTGGAATACGGACTTAGCATTGCGTCTGTTTGGCTTCGGTCGGCAGGCGGTTTTTTTTCGTCCCGACACGTGCCCAGGTGGAAACTGTATGAACTAGTTTCGACTTTGACATGTGTCGAATGATTCTGATATTTTAAGTGCCCATGAGAATCGGGCAGGGCCTGAGCAACCCTGCCCGATGGGAACTTAAAACCGGCGCGGGACGATCTGAACCGATCCTGCTTCGGCGCCGCTGACGCGGCAAAGCCTTCCCTGATTCCCCCGGTATGTCGTTCCGACTGTACCGTAGGATAATTCCTCTTTATCTTTAATCTTTGACCCCAAAAAGGGAGGCGGTACGCGGCCTCCCTTTTTGGGGTTTTCTGTACCATTTTGGAAGGGATGTTTGACCATATGACCAACGGAAATACGGAGCGGGAGACTCTCCTTCGGACGAAGATCGCCGCTGTGAACCCGGTGGACCGGGAGGCGATGGTGCGGGCGGAAAAGCGCCAGGCGGAGCTTGCCAAGCCTCCGGGCAGCCTGGGAAAGCTGGAGGACATCTCCATAAGGATCGCCGGCATCACGGGGAACCTGCACAACCGGATGGAAAGCCGGCGCGTGCTCGTTTTCGCGGCGGACAACGGTGTGTGGGAGGAGGGCGTCTCCTCAGCCCCCCAGTCGGTGACGATGGCGCAGACGGTCAATCTGACCAGAGGTCTCACCGGCTGCGGGACGCTGTGCCGGCACTTCGGCGTGGATCTCGAGGTGTGGGACGTCGGCGTCAAGCTGCCGTACCGGTGCGAGGCTGTCATCGACCGGCGCATCGCAAGGGGCACGGCGAATCTGTACCGGGAGCCCGCCATGACGAGAGAGCAGGCCCTGTGCGCGATCCTCACCGGCATCGAGGCCGCGGAGAAGGCGAAATCCGACGGCGTGGACATCCTGGGCATAGGGGAGATGGGCATCGGCAATACGACCACGTCCGCTGCGGTGCTGGCCGTTCTCACGGGGACGGATGCAGCTGCCGTCACCGGACGGGGCGGAGGACTGACCGACAGTGCCTTTGCGAGAAAAATGGAAGTGATCGACGGAGCCATCGCCCGACACCGGCCGGATCCGGCCGATCCGGTCGATGTACTGACAAAGGTGGGAGGCTTCGATCTGGCGGCCATGTGCGGCGCCTTCCTGGGAGCGGCGGCCTGCCGTATCCCGGTGGTCGTGGACGGATTCATCTCCGTTGTGGCGGCGCTGTGCGCCGTAAGGCTTTGCCCTGCGGCGAAGGATTACTTCATTCCCAGCCACAGATCCTATGAGAAGGGCTTCGTGCTGGCTGAACGCGAGCTCGGCCTGGAGGCCTATCTGGATCTCGGCATGCGCCTGGGAGAGGGCAGCGGCTGCCCCATCGCCTTTGAGGTGGTGTCCGCCGCCTGCGCCGTTCTGGACCGCATGGCAACGTTCGAAGAGGCCGAGATCAATGACGATTACCTGACCGAGATACGGGCGGGCGACAGTTTTACGGTGACGACATGACTTACTATATTTCCGGAGGCTGCAAAAACGGAAAGTCCATGCTGGCGCAGCATCTGTGCCGCTCCCTGGCGGAGGGCGGCCCCATGTATTACGTCGCGACCATGATCCCCCATGACGAGGAGGACGAGGAAAGGATCCGGCGCCACATCAAGGACAGGGAGGGCTGGGGCTTCCAGACCCTCGAGCAGGGCAGGGATCTGCCCGCCTGCCTGGAACGGGCGGACCGGAACGGCACGTTCCTGCTGGACAGCGTTACGGCCCTTCTGGGAAATGAGATGTTCCCGCCGGAGGGGTTCGACCCGGACTGCGGGGAACGGGTGGCCGCAGATCTGACAGCTTTCATCCGCGGCGTGAAAAACGCCGTGCTCGTCAGTGACTTCATTTTTTCCGACGCTGAGCGGTACGATGAATGGACGGAGACCTACCGCCGCGCTCTGGCGCGGGCGGACCGGGTCGCGCTGGAATGCGACAACGTGATCGAGGTGTGCATGGGGCACCGGATCGTCCACAAGGGGGAACTGAAGCTGTGAAACGAATGATCACCGGATTCTTCATGAGCTGGGGCATGTTCTGCTCCATCCCGTGTCCGCTGAAGCGCTGGGACGAGGGAGCGAAAGGCTTTATGCTGCTCCTGCTGCCTGTGATCGGGGCCATGCTGGGCGCCCTGTGGGCGCTGGCGGCCTTCCTGCTGCGTCTGGCGGCGCTTCCGGGCCTCGTGACGGCGGGACTGCTGACCGTGATCCCCTATCTGCTGACGGGATTCATCCATCTGGACGGATATATGGACTGCTGCGACGCGATCCTGTCCCGAAGGGATATGGAGGAGCGCCGCCGCATCCTGAAGGACAGCCACACCGGTGCGTTCGCCGTGATCGCGCTGGCGGTCGTGATCCTGCTCAGCTTCTCTTTTATGACAGGCCTGTCAGACGGTGCGCCGGTCTGGTGCCTGCTGTTCCTGCCGGCGGCCTCCCGCTGTGTTTCCTCGCTGTGCGTCATGTGCCTGCGGCCTATGACGGGAAGCAGTTATGAGAAGGTGCAGCCGGCCATAACCGGCGGATTCAAAGCGGCGGCATGGGTCCTGCTGGCGGTGACGGCAGTGCTGCCCGTGATCCTGTTCGGACTGACCGGACTGTGCGCAGCCGTGACCATGGCGGTATCCGGGCTCGCCGCCGCCAGAGGACGCGCTCAGCTGGGCGGCATGAACGGAGACATCTCCGGATTCGCCATTACTCTGGGTGAATGTGCCTGCCTTTGCGCGTTCATCCTTCTGTGAGGGGGAAAGGTATGAAACTGATCATCGGCGGCGCCTATCAGGGGAAGAGGGAATACGCCGTGAAAGAATACGGGATAAAGGAAGAGGAGATCTTCACCTGTACGCCCGACGGCGTTCCGGACTTTTCGGCCCCCTGTCTGGACCGGTTCGAGGAATTCGTGTATTACTGCGTGACC
>JAEEGL016918381.1_pt1 | contig 23091 bp, 23 predicted proteins | sample 9134231 | NCBI WGS metagenome assembly JAEEGL01 (sample SAMN16246548, study PRJNA631951) | gut metagenome | biome: gut microbiome; feature: rumen; material: fiber-attached | host: Bos | place: Iran: Karaj | collected 2018-10
ATACAGCCACGATATGAGATACAGAAGGAGGCCGGTATGAACCGAGCAAAGGAACTGTTTCTGAAATACAGTGGAAACCGGTTCTATATGGATCGTGAAGGTGACGGTGCAGAATATGACCGCTATCATGTTCCGAAGGAAACAGAGGAAATGTGGGCAGAAGAGTATATTTCCGCTTTTCTGTTGTCGGAAATGAATGGCAGAGACGCAATCCGTGCGTACTCGACCGCAGCCGAACTGCTGAACCGCTTTGTACCGGATGAGAGGTGGACCGGGTGTCTGTATTATCCCCTCAGAGCGGAGCACCTGGATGACGCAACGGCTCTGTATATGCTGCAGACGAGTTTCAGAATGGCAGATAGAGCTGCGAAAAAGCATCGGTTTTCCAAAGAAGACAGGGATACATACGTCCGGGAACTGAATGAGTACATACACTCGATCAAGACCAGAATAGAAGCAGGCACAATGACACGCTCGACAGACTATATGCCGCAGGAGTTTTCCGATCCGGTATATACGGCAGACTATTTGAACAGCATTGCAGAGAAGTGGAACGGACTGTTTCACTGAATCAGCACAACACCGGTAAATACATATGAACAGAAACGGTATAGATACAGAAATCCTGGAGCACTGGCATTTTGAACTCTCGGAGCAAGCATGTAATTACTTGCTGCAGTTGGTGCTGGATGGGAAGAAACGGGCGACAGCGAGTAGTGTATACAGTTTCAAACTGCAGGGAATGAAGATCCCCGAGACAGGAGATCTGAGCGTGATAACGGACTGGAATGGTCATCCGCGCTGTGTAATCCGCACGACAGCCGTAAGCATACTGCCTTACAAAGACATTACCTTTGAACTGGCAGCGCTGGAAGGCGAAGATGATACGCTGGATTCATGGAGGCTGAATCACGAACGGTTCTTCCGGGAAGAAGGCAGGGAACTTGGTTATCCATTCACTGAGACTATGGATATCGTATTCGAGGAATTCGAAGTATTGGAAATAATGGAGTATCAACAGGAGGATGCAGATGGCATTTGATTTCAAAAAGGAATACAAGGAATTCTACATGCCGAAGAACATACCGGCCATCCTATCCGTGCCGAAAATGAACTATCTGGCTGTCAGGGGTCATGGTGATCCGAATCAGGAAGACGGTGAATACAAGCAGTCCATCGGATTGCTGTACGGAATAGCCTACACGATTAAGATGAGCAGGAAAAGCGATCATGTGATGGACGGCTATTTCGATTTTGTTGTTCCTCCGCTGGAAGGATTCTGGTGGCAGGATGGAATCCAGGGTATAGATTACGCACACAAAGAAGACTTCAACTGGATCTCGGTTATCCGGCTGCCTGATTTTGTGACCAGGGAAGAATTTGACTGGGCAGTATCCGAAGCAACCATGAAAAAGAAAACGGATTTCTCAAAGGTGGAATTCTTTGTTTATGATGAAGGTCTCTGTGTCCAGTGCATGCACAATGGGCCTTACGACGATGAGCCGGCAACGGTATCTATGATGCACCGGTATATGGAAGAGCAGGGGTATGTACTGGATATTACAGCAAAGCGTCTGCACCACGAGATTTATCTGAGCGATGCCAGAAAGACAGCGCCGGAGAAGATGAAAACCGTCATAAGGCATCCGGTCCGCAAAGCATAGGCGCATTGACGAAGCATAGCAGGAGAGAACACATGCTGGAGAAGGAAATACGGGACAGTCTTTTCCGTCTGCAGGACACGGAGTACAGAGACTTTCAGAGCCGGCTGATCCCCGGATATGACAAGGGTACGATGATCGGTGTCCGGACACGGGAACTCAGACAATACGCCAAGCAGCTGTCGAAGCGGGAGGATATTGATGACTTTCTGCATGATCTTCCGCACCGCTGCTTTGATGAGAACCAGCTGCACGCCTTCATTGTCTCCGAATTCAAGGACTGGAACCGCTGCATCGCCGAGGTCAACCGTTTTCTGCCCTATGTAAATAATTGGGCGACCTGCGATCAGATGTCACCGACGGTTTTCCGCAAGCATCGGAAAGAACTGCTGGCAGAGATCGACAAATGGATTCAATCCGATAGAACGTATACAGTACGTTTCGGCGTAGGTATGATGATGCAGCACTTCCTGGATGAAGACTATGATCCGGCCTATCCGGAAACCGTCGCATCCATACACTCGGACGAATACTACGTAAATATGATGATTGCCTGGTACTTCGCTACAGCCCTGGCAAAGCAGTACAATACCGTGATTCCCTACATTGAAGAGCACAGGCTGGATGTGTGGACTCACAACAAAACCATACAGAAGGCTGCAGAAAGCCGGCGCATTACCGCAGTACAGAAGGAATACCTGAAATCCTTGAAACGGAAGACGCAGAAATAGGAGAAACCAGCATGGCATACATAAAGGATCAATACAGTGTGATCTACAACGGGAAACCTATCGGATCTTACTATATGTTCAGCGATGGCAAAGCATCCTATACAGCAGGCTGGGGCTGCCCCTGGGATCTCGGGGACGAACTGCAGTCCTATGGACTTGCAGAAGACATCAATGATTCCGCTCCGCTTCCGCTGTTCACTGGTCTGATTCAGGATGTGTACAGAGTACCGGGGAGAAGGCAGATCATCTATGAAAATGGTCCTTTCCGGCTGGAACGGGAGCCACGAGAAACAAATGAGCGATATTCTGTCTATCGTCGCGCAGCGGAAGAAGGGGATCCTGACTATTCTCCGCTGAGGCATGATGCACCGCACCGTGAAGGACCGGGTACACCGGAAGATATGCGGGAGTGGGCATCCTGGTATGCTTTTGTCAAGATGGATGATGGCAACTACGGAGCGGAGCTCGATGAAGCATGGTGGTGGGGCGGCGGGCACAATGACGGCGGCACCATCCGGCGGATCATCCCCGAGGAATGGTTCGGCCTTCCGTATGACCGTTTCCTTGAGCAGGTTGTGACTCTCTGCGCAGCGGCGCATTACGGATTTACAGCAGAGATGCTGAAGAAGAAGGACGGGCTGAAGGAATTCTTCGGTTTCAGCGAAGAAGGAACCAAAGAATAGTATGACGGAGTACGCAGCATTCCTCAGGGGCGTCAATATCGGCGGCAGGAACAAGATCAGCATGAAGGATCTGAAGCGGTTGTTTATTGATCTTGGTTTTTCCAATGTCTCTACTGTACTGAACAGTGGAAATGTCTGTTTCTCAAGCAGCTGCCTGGACAGGAAAGAGCTTTCTTCCCGGATCCGGGAAAGGATCCAGGAAGAGACCGGCGCATGGATTCCCGTATACGTTGCAGAAGCAGAACAACTGCGGAGAGTACTGGAACATGCACCGGTGTGGTGGGGTACGGATCATAAAGGAATCTATGACAATCTAGTATTTATTCTGACGGATGAAAGACCGGAAGAGCTCTGTGCACAGATCGGTGAACCGTCTGCGGGATGGGAGCAGATCAGCATCTATGAGGACGTCATCTTCTGGAGCTTTGATCTCAGATACTATCAGAAATGCAATTGGTGGAAGAAGACAGCCGCAGGCGGCATAGCAGAAAAACTGACCATCCGAACAGCAAATACCATACGGAAAGTCTGCAGATAAAGCATTGAATTGCGGAGGATATATGATGCAGAGAAAAGAACTGATTGCCGGCAACGGTACCGTAGTGTACTGGATGACAGATCCTATCGACCACTCAAAGGATACTATGTTCTTTCTGCATGGACTGACGGCGGACCATACAATGTTCGAACAGCAGATGGAATACTTCAGCAGGAAATACAACATCATTGCCTGGGATGCTCCGGCGCACGGTGAATCCCGGCCGTTCCGGGGTTTTACCTACGGCATTGCGGCTGAATGTGTAAAGATGATTCTGGATGATCATCATATCCAGACAGCGATTCTGGTCGGTCAGTCCATGGGCGGCTTCATATCCCAGTCTGTGATCAGCCGGTATCCGGAGTACGTCAAGGTTTTCGTTTCAATCGACTCTACACCTTACGGCGATTATTATTCCCGCTCGGATCAATGGTGGCTGCGCCAGGTCGAGTGGATGGCCATGCTGTATCCTCTGAAGATGCTGAAAAGCGCGATGGCAAAGCAGACAGCAGTGACGGAGAAGGGAAGAGACAACATGAATGCTATGCTAGCGCCGTACGGTAAGAAGGAACTGTGCCATCTGATGGGCATTGGCTTTGCCGGGTTCCTCGATGACAACCGACAGCTGGAGATTCCTTGTCCCGTCCTGCTCATTGTCGGAGAGAAGGACAGAACAGGCAAAGTGCTGAGCTACAACAAAGAGTGGGCAAAGCGGACCGGCTATCCGCTCATCTGGATAAAGAATGCAGCACACAATGCCAATGTGGACAATCCTGCAGAGGTAAACAAAGCGATTGAATCTTTCCTGGAAAGTGCAGTATAAATGTGCATATGAATGCAGGAAAAGGCATCCTGCAGTAGTGCATGAAATCCCGGTTTGAAAACACATACAATACAGCAGATATTTCATATGGAATAATCTGCTTTTTTTCTTGCTGGATTATTGACACAGAAAATGAAAACGCTATCATAAAATTATGGAAACGTTAACGGTAACGTTAACAGAATGATATGGCGACAATAAAGGATATTGCAAAGCTATCGGGTTTCAGTATAGGTACTGTTTCGAGGGTAATCAATAACCGTGCTGACGTCAGTCCGGCAACGCGCGAAATCATTGAAAGAGTTATCCGTGAACAGAATTTTCAGCCTAATACCAATGCAAAGAGATTGAAGCAGACGATGTTTTCACCGGTTACGATCATTGTCAAAGGCATCGGCAATACGTTCCTGGAAGCAGTACTGGAGGAAATCCAGATCAACATGTATCTGCATGGGGAAAGCATCAACGTTACTTTCCTTGATGAAAGAGCCAACTGTGTAGCGGAAGCCGTGAAGATCATTGCAGCCCAGAATCCAAAGGGACTGATCTTCCTGGGCGGCAGCATCAACAATTTCCGCAAAGATTTCAAAGCCGTGCAGGTACCGAGTGTACTGGTGACCGGCAATGCCTCCATGCTCGGCTACGACAATCTGTCCAGTTTCACAACGGACGATTACCGGGCAGCTGCTGATGCAGTGGAGCATCTGGTCCAGGCAGGGCACCGTAGAATCGGCATCCTCGGCGGATATCCGGAAAGCTGGCCGGAGGATATCGGAGCGCTCCGGCTGTCCGGCGCTGTCAATGCACTCGAATCCGGACATGCTGATTTCGTCAAGGACCGCGACTATGAACCGTGTGCGTTCTCTTTGCAGGGAGGCTACAATGCAGTCCAGAAGCTGCTTCGCAGGACACCTGATCTGACTGCTTTGTTCGCCATCGGCGATCTTGTGGCTGTCGGTGCGCTGAAAGGGCTGCAGGATCAGGGATACGGTGTGCCCCGGGATATTTCTGTCATCGGCTTTGACGGAATACCGTTTGCCGGCTACACCAATCCGCGTCTGGCGACCATCAAGCAGGATATCGCCCTGCTGGCAAAGAGTACTGTAGAGGACCTGCTGCTCAGGATGAACTACCAGCGGCCGGTACTGCACGAAACCATTCCATATTACTTCGTAGAAGGTGAAAGCATAGCTGTACGCCACAGTTCTGTGTAAAGGGGGACATTATGGCAACAATCAGTTTAAGACACATCCAGAAGATCTATCCGCATGCTGCTGAAGACAAAAAGAAGAAGAAAAAGGGCGATGAACCCCAGCATAGGAAAAACAACCTGAAAATCACCGATGAAGGTGTTGTTGCGGTAGATGACTTCAACCTTGAGGTCGCGGACAAGGAATTCATTGTTTTCGTCGGCCCTTCCGGCTGCGGCAAATCCACGACACTTCGTATGGTTGCCGGACTGGAGGACATTACCAGAGGTGATCTGCTGATCGACGGTGTACGCATGAACGATGTGGAACCGAAGGACAGGGATATTGCCATGGTCTTCCAGAACTACGCACTGTATCCGCATATGACGGTCCGCCAGAATCTGGAATTCCCGCTGGAACTGCGCAAGGTTCCGAAGGACCGGATGAAAAAGCAGGTCGATGAAGCTGCTGAGATTCTGGGCATTACGGAATATCTCGAAAGAAAGCCGAAGGCGCTTTCCGGCGGACAGAGACAGCGTGTAGCGATCGGACGTGCCATTGTACGTGAACCGAAGGTACTGCTCATGGATGAACCGCTGTCCAACCTGGATGCCAAGCTGAGGAACCAGATGCGAGCAGAGATCATCAAGCTCAGGCAGAGGATCAACTCGACATTCATCTATGTAACCCATGACCAGACGGAAGCGATGACGCTGGGTGACAGAATCGTCATTATGAAGGATGGTGAAATCCAGCAGATCGGCACACCGCAGGAAGTGTTCAACAAGCCTGTCAATACCTTTGTTGCCGGATTCATCGGAATGCCGCAGATGAACTTCTACGACGGACATCTGAAGATCAAGGACGGCAAGTATATCATTGATGTCCTTGGTGCTGAGATTACACCTTCCGAGGACAAGCAGGAGCGTTTGAGGGAGAGGAATACACCGGAGATGGATGTTCTCGTCGGTGCAAGACCGGAGCATATTACCCTGAATGAAACCGAAGGCGCGATGATTGAAGGAACGGTTGATGTCAGTGAAATGATGGGCAGTTCCGTACATATTCACTTGAATACCGGCGGCAAGGACAGCATCATCATTGTCCCGACACTGGATCTCGGCGATCAGCAGCTGACCTATGGCTCCAAGGTCAGGTTCACATTCGCTCCGAACGTTGTCCATATGTTTGATCCGGAGACAACCGAAAACCTGGAATACCGTTAAGGTGCTGAACGGTCTGAACAGACCGGTGCACATACAATCTGTTTAGGAGGAAAGATGATTATGAACAGAAAGCTTTTCACAAAAGCAATCGCTGCTCTGCTGGGAATCAGCATGATCGCGGGATGCTCAAACGGCGGCGGAGAGAAGCCGGCCGACGATAAGGTTGCTGTTACAGTAACCGTCTGGGGTCCGCAGGAAGACCAGTCGGATGACAACGGCAAGTGGCTGCAGACACAGTGCGAAGCCTTTGCTGCAGAGCATGAGGAGTGGGATATTACATTCAACTACGGTGTCTGCTCTGAAGGCGATGCAAAGACCAACGTCGGTACAGACCCGGCAGCGGCTGCAGATGTCTACATGTTCGCAAACGACCAGATTCCTGATCTGCTGAAGACAGGCGCGCTGGCTGAGCTCGGCGGCAAAACGCTGGATGCGATCAAGGCAAGCAACTCCGCTACAACTGTAAACACAGTAAGCTACAACGGTTCCGTCTACGGTGTACCGTTCACAGCCAACACATGGTTCATGTACTATGACAAGAGCGTCTTCACAGAAGAGGATATCAAGTCCCTGGACGCTATGCTTGAGAAGGGCAAGGTTGCTTTCCCGCTCAACAACTCCTGGTACATTGCGGCGTTCTATGTAGCCAACGGCTGCACACTGTTCGGTGCCGACGGCGGCGATGCTGCTGCAGGGTTCGACTTCAGCGGTGAAAAGGCTGCTGCAGTCACAGAGTATCTGGTTGACCTGGTTGCCAATCCGAACTTCGCCAACGGCGATGTCGGCACAAACGCGGATGCAAAGGCATTCTTCTCCGGTACGTGGGATTATCAGAAGGCACTGGATGCCTATGGTGACAACCTGGGCATTGCTGCACCTCCGGCAATCACAATCGGCGGCGAGCTGAAGCAGATGAAGTCCTTCGCAGGCTCCAAGGCGATCGGTGTCAACCCGACAACAGCTCTCTATGCTGAGCATCCGGAAATCGCTGTTGCGCTGGCTGCTTACCTGGGCGGTACAGCTGCTCAGCAGGCTCACTATGACCTGAGAAACATCATTCCGACGGATGAGGCCATCAACGTCGGTGACGATGCGCTGGCAAAGGCACAGATGGATACAATGGGCTATGCGTCCATCGTTCAGCCGCTGCAGGCTGATATGGGCAACTACTGGACGCCTGCACAGTCCATGGGCGATGAGCTCGTTGCCGGTTCTGTCACGCATGAGAATGCGGCTGAAAAGACCGAAGCGATGAACGCCAGCATGAACACATCTGCTGTTCAGTAATTACAGCAATACTTATCTGAACCAGGGCCGGTCATTCCGGCCGGCCCCGGTACTTATGCACTGAATCCGACATTCCGGGAGGTGGTTGAATGGAAAACAGTCAGACAAATGTCAGAAATGCTTTGAAATACGGTGACCTGTATACAAAGCTCTCCGCATTGGTCATGGGTGCCGGATTGATGGCACACAAGCAGATTGTCAAAGGACTGCTTGTACTTGCCTGCGAAATAGCATTCATTTACTACATGATCATGAAGGGTCTGCACGCACTCTCCATGCTGCCTTCTCTCGGTACTGAAACCCAGGGGAAGGTATGGAACGAAGCAAAGCAGATCTACGAATACACTGCGGGAGATAACTCCCAGCAGATCCTGCTGGCCGGTGTTGTATGCTGCTTTGTCATCGCTGCGATCATTCTGCTGTGGATCCTGCAGATGCGTCATTCCTATCATCTGCAGAAAAAGCTGGAAGCAGGGGAACATGTTCCTTCCTTCAAGGAAGACATCAAGAACCTGTTTGACAAGAATCTGCATATTACACTGATGACACTGCCGTGTCTCGGTATTCTGATATTCAATATTGTACCGTTGGTCTACATGATCTCCATGGCGTTCACGACCTATTCCAAGGAAGATGAACACCTGATGCTGTTCGACTGGAACGGATTGACGCAGTTCAAGCGTATTCTGAACATGAACGGCAATATCGGCCGTCAGTTCTGGCATGTACTGGCATGGACCATCGTATGGGCGATCTTCGCTACGTTCCTGAACTACATCATGGGTATGGTGCTGGCGATGATCATCAACCGCAAGGATACCAAGGGAAAAGCCTTCTGGCGCTTCTGCTTCGTACTGTCCATTGCGGTTCCGCAGTTCGTAACCCTGATGATCATGAACATCATGCTGCAGCCTTCCGGTGCAATCAACGTTCTGTTGCAGAATCTGGGACTGACTACAGCGCCCTTGCCGTTCTGGCAGAACAAACTATGGGCCCGGATTACGATCATTGTGATCAACCTATGGGTAGGTATTCCGTATACCATGCTTCAGGTTACCGGTATTCTGCAGAATATCCCTGCAGAGCTGTACGAAGCAGCGAAGATGGACGGTGCCGGTCCGGCGAAGATCTTCTTCAAGATCACGCTGCCGTATATGCTATTTGTCACTACACCGTACCTGATTGCAAGCTTTGTCGGAAACATCAACAACTTCAACGTAATCTACCTTCTGTCAGGAGGCGGACCTACGTATGTCGGTGATACTGCCGGCCAGACCGATCTGCTTGTCACCTGGCTGTACAAGCTGACAGTAGACCAGCAGTACTACAACCTGGGTGCAGTCATCGGCATCATGACCTTCGTGATTCTGACAATCGTTACATTGATCACCTACAGGAATTCAAGCTCTTACAAGAATGAGGAGGCGTTCATGTGATGACTACAATGGAGAGAAACAAACTGAGTCCCCGCAGAAGGATTGTGAACTTCCTGGTTCATCTTCTGCTTGCCGTACTGGCAATCATCTGGGTGCTTCCGATCTTCTGGATCGTACTGACCAGTTTCCGTGCAGAACCGGGTGCCTACACGAACACCTTCCTGCCGCAGGGATATACACTGAACAACTACATCAAGCTGTTCACGGACAGAAACGTACTGAACTTCCCGAAGATGTTCACCAATACTCTGATCATTGCAGTATTCTGCTGCATCTTCAGTACATTCTTCATTCTGTCCGTAGCGTATTCACTGAGCCGTATGCGTTTTGCGTTCCGCAAGCCGTACATGAACATTGCGATGATCCTGGGACTCTTCCCTGGATTCATGGCTATGATCGCCCAGTACTTCATTCTGAAGGCTATGGGCCTGACAGAAGGCTCGGCCATCCGCATCGGTCTGATCATCGTCTATTCGGCATGTACCGGTCTGGGTTTCCAGATCTCCAAGGGATTCTTTGATACTATCCCTCGTTCGATCGACGAGGCCGCGATCATTGACGGTGCTACGCAGTGGCAGGTATTCACCAGAATCACGATGCCGCTGGCCAAACCGATTGTCATCTATACCGTCATGACATCGTTCATTGCACCATGGGTGGACTTCGTCTTTGCGAAAGTCATCTGCCGTGCGAACGCGGATCAGTTTACAGTTGCGATCGGTCTGTGGAACATGCTGCAGAAAGAGTACATCTATCAGTGGTACACCTGCTTCGCAGCCGGTGCGGTCGTTATTTCCATTCCGATTGCTGTCCTGTTCATCTACATGCAGCGCTTCTACGTTGAAGGTATGTCCGGAGCAGTCAAAGGATGACACGGAACAGGCAGAAAATACTAGCCGGCATTCTGGCTGCGGCTGCAGCTCTGGTGCTGGGATGGTACATACTGCATACAGCAGATCCTCACGGGTCTGCTGTTTCCGGTATGCAGATGTATGAGTACAACAAGGAGCTCCAGCCGGAAGCGTCAACGGACCATTACCGGACAACGTATGAAATATTCGTCGGTTCCTTCCGTGATTCCAACGGAGACGGAACAGGGGATCTGAACGGCATCCGGGAGAAGCTGGACTACATCCAGGATACCGGCTTTGACCAGCTTTGGCTGACGCCGGTCATGCCGTCCCGTACCTACCATAAGTACGATGTAGATAATTACCTGGACATCGATCCGGCGTTCGGCACTCTGGATGACTACAAACAGCTGCTGGGTGAGTGCCACGAACGCGGGATCACTGTCCTGCTGGACCTTCCGGTCAATCATTCTTCATCTGCTCATCCATGGTTCGTACAGGCTGCTGACTATCTTCGTACACTGAGTGAGGGGCAGGAACCGGATTTATCCGTCTGCCCGTATGTAGACTACTATCACTTCAGCCGCACGAAGGGTGATGGATATACCCCGCTCGGTGATACCGGCTGGTTCTATGAAGCCCGTTTCTGGTCGGAAATGCCGGACCTCAATCTGGATTGCGACGCTGTGAAGGAAGAGATCCGCAGGATCCTGTCCTTCTGGATTGATCTTGGAGTGGATGGATTCCGCCTCGATGCGGTAACTTCCTACTATACCGGCAATCCGGATGCCAACACGGACTTCCTGGAATTCATGTGCAGTACATGCCGTTCTCTGGATCCGGACTGCTACATTGTTGCGGAAGCCTGGACCGACAGGAGCAATATAGCAAAGCTGTATGAAAGCGGTGTGGACTCTTTGTTCAATTTCCCGTTTGCAGACAACGGCGGTCTGATCCGCAGTGTCATGAACGGAACGCTGACAGGCAAGGACTTCGTCTCGGCGATGATTTCGTCGGAAGAACTGTACCGTGCAGCGAATCCGGATTATATCGACGCTCCGTTCTATACCAATCATGATACAGCCAGGAGCGCAGGCTTCTATGCTCTGGATGAAGGACCGCAGACGAAGATGGCCTATGCACTGAGCCTGTTCATGACCGGCGATAGCTTCGTGTATTACGGGGAAGAGATCGGTATGAAAGGCTCCGGCAAGGATGAGAACAAACGGATGCCGATGCTCTGGAGCGATGATCAGGCTGAACTCTGTACACCGCCTGACGGAGCGGATGATGTGAAGATGAAGTTTGCGCCGTTGGATGAACAGATGGATGATCCACTGTCTCTGTACCACTGGTTCAAGGAAGTCATCCATGTAAGGAACAGTTTCCCGGTGATTGCCAGAGGCAGAACAGCCTCTGTGGACGGCATTGACAACACAAACGCTGCAGTATTCATCCGCTGGAAGGAGGGGATGGATCCTGTACTGGTCGCAATGAACGTGACAGCAGAAGAGCAGTCGGTGGATCTGAGTGTGCTCGGAGAACCGCTCGTGATGGCTGCTGTCCTCAACACCACGGAAGAGAACATCCGCTATGAGAACGGAACCGTAGTGCTGCCGGCATACAGCATTGCCGTGTTTAAGGAAGAACACTGAGCAGCGTGAAAACGTTTACGATTCTGCATTGAGATTCTGTGCACAAGTGATAGAATATAACTATCAACAAACCCGTCAAACGGGTTAGAAGGGAAAGAAATCATCATGAAATCTTTGAAGAAGCTTTTGGCTTTGACGCTGGCAGTCACGCTTGCAGCATGCGGCGGCAAGACGGATGACGGCGGCAGCGGCGAAGCAGAACCGGAAGGAAAGGATTATTCCGACTACACCATCCGGATCTATTCCAACTCGAACTCTACAGAGCGTACGACCTGGCTGATCAATGAAGCGGCGGAAGCTGGATTCACCATCAGTATTGATGACAACTCAGTTATTTCCGGTGATACAGCTGCTGTACAGGCTGCCAACGAGAAGAAGGATGGAGACCTGATCTTCGGACTGAACGAGACCCGCTGGGGACAGATCGTTGACGGCACATACGAGAACCTGAAGCTGCTCCCGTGGACACCGGCCTGGGCAGGCGAAATCGGCGAGTACAAGTATGACGGACTGGCTTACGGTATTGTTATCCAGAACGTACTGATGCTTTACCGTACCGATGAGTTCGGCACGAACGGTGAAGAACTGCACTTCGATCACTGGGCTGACGTTGTTGACTGCGGCTACAAGTGGTACCGTCAGAACAAGATCGGCGGCACAACCAACGCCAACATCAACTCCGCTATCCTGTATGCATTCACTGATCCGGCTTCTCCGGCAGGCGGCATCTCCGTTGACGGATGGAAGACACTGTGGAAGTTCTGCGCAGAGGGCGTTTCCGGCGGTGATGACTACAAGTACGGCTTTGTTCCGCTGAACAAAGGTGAAGTCGCTGTATCCGAGTTCTATTCTTCCGCTCTGTACGGTCAGATCGACGCTGCTGCAGACGGTTCCGAACATCCGCTGGTCGGTGCGCTGGAGCCTGAGAACTGGGGTCTGGTAGACATCAAGGACGGTACCTACTACATTGCAGAGTACATCGGCATTCTTGACAAGGAAGGCAGAACCGAGGAAGAAACAGAGGCTGTAAAGGCATTCTGCGAATGGTTCGGCAGTGCGGAAGTACAGGCTGCCTGGGCTGAGGAATTCGATTCCTTCCCTTGCAACAAGGAAGCTGCCAAGATCGTTTACGGCGACGCTATTCCGGAAATCTATACACTTCCGAACTTTGCGCTGTCCACGGTCGCCGGAACAGATATGACCTATGCGGCATATGTTGCGGCACATAGTGCTGAATGGACAAACATTATGACAAACCTGGGATTCTACTGGGCTGATCAGGCTGATGCAAAGCCGGAACCTGACTGGGATACTCTGGACTGGGCTACACTGACGCAGAAGGCTGAATGACCGCTGTCATCGGCTGATAAAGAATGAATAGGGGGCGGGTCGCTGAATCGGCCCGCCCTTTACCGATCAACGTACAGAGGGAGGATTATGTTTATGATTCATCTGAATAACATTGTTGTGAAGTTCGGGGATTTCACTGCGCTGCATGATATCAATGTTCATGTAAAGGAAGGGGAGTTCTTTACCTTTCTTGGTCCTTCCGGCTGCGGAAAGACGACAACGCTGCGTACCATCACCGGATTCATTGAACCCGCGGAAGGCACGGTTGTCGTCAAGGACAGGGATATTACACATGTACCGATCGAAAACCGGAACATCGGCATTGTATTCCAGAGCTATGCCCTGTTTCCTACCATGACGGTCTATGACAATATCGCGTTCGGCCTGAAGATCAAAAAAGAGAAAAGGGATGAGATCGACCGCAGGGTCAGAGAGATTGCCGCAAAAGTGGATCTCAACGATGCACAGCTGTTCAAAGCGGTCAGTGAACTCTCCGGCGGACAGCAGCAGCGTGTTGCGATTGCCCGTGCACTGGTGACAAATCCGGCCATTATCTGTATGGATGAACCGCTGTCCAACCTCGATGCCAAGCTGCGTGTACAGCTGCGCAATGAGCTGAAGAAGATGCAGAAGGACTTCGGCATTACAACGATCTATGTCACGCATGACCAGGAAGAAGCGCTGACGCTGTCCGACAGGATTGCTGTATTCAACAGAGGATACATCGAACAGATCGGCACACCGAACGAGGTCTACAATTATTCGAAAACGGAATTTGTCTGCAACTTCATCGGCGATATCAACCGCCTGAAAGAGGGTTTTGTTGCGAAGCTGAAGGAAGCCGGTGCAGATGTGGATGAAGAAAAGCACAACTATGTCCGCCTTGAGCGTCTGCATGTCAATGTAGAGCCCACGGAAGGACAGATTGCGGTACCGGGAACAGTTACCATGCGTGAGTATTATGGACTGTACATCAAGTATTACATCCAGTGCCTTGACCAGGAGATCAAGGTGATTGAAAAGAACGACGGTATCCGGATCTATGAAGAAGGACAGGAAGTCAATGTTGTGATCGATCCGCGCGATATCATGGCATATCCTGTGAGGACGCATCATGAAGAACAGTAAGGCCGGAATTCTGACACCGGATTATCTGTTCCGGATGGTAGGCCTGTGCCTGTTTGCCTATCTGTTCTTCGGATTCATGCTGATGCCGTGCCTGAACACACTGACCAGCATCTTCAATACAACGAATGCAGCAGGGCAGAGGGATGCTTTTGCGGTCATCAGGTTCTTCCTTGCAGGCAATATGAAGTCCTATGTATGGAACTCCCTGAAGCTTGCCGTGGCACTCGTCATTACCGTCAATATCGTCGGGATCTCCATTGTTCTGCTGACGGAATACTTCGATATCAAAGGAGCGAAGATCCTGCGCCTTGGCTACATGACGACAATGATCTATTCCGGTGTAGCGCTGGTTACCGGATACATGTTCCTGTATGCGGGGGACGGCATCATCACCAAGATGCTGGCGGAAACCTTCCCGGATATGAAGACGAACTGGTTCTCCGGCTACAACGCTGTACTGTTCACGATGACCTTTGCGTGTACCAGCAACCATATGCTGTTCCTGCGCAATGCGATCAGAGGAATTGACTACAACACCGTAGAAGCAGCCCGCAATATGGGTGCCAACCCGTTCAAGGTACTGTGGAAAGTCGTACTGCCTACGCTGATCCCCACACTGTTCTCCCTGACCGTCATGACATTCATTACCGGACTCTGTGCGATGTCTGCACCGACACTGCTTGGCTATGATTCCATCAACCCGGAAATTGTCCGTCTTGCCGGATCATCCACCGCGGATGAAGCGTTCCCGCAGGCCAGGGCAGCACTGCTGTCGATCATCCTTGCGATGTTTACGATTATCCTGCTGACCATACTGTCCTCCTATGAGCGGAAAGGACACTATCTCTCTGTCAGCAAAACCAAGGCCAAGCTGCAGAAGCAGAAGATCAACAATCCCATCGCAAATATCCTTGCGCATATATACGCCTATGTACTGTTCATCATCTACATGACGCCTGTCGTGATGATCATCGTATTCTCGTTCCAGACCTATGCTGCAGTACGTATGCGCAAGCTGGATCTTTCCCAGTGGACACTGGTGAACTATTTCGGTAAACAGGACTATTCCTACCTGACTTCCCGAGGAACATACAAGACCAGGGAAGGCTCCATTTCCGGTGTGTTCTCCAATGAAGCGACACTGGGCGGCATCAAGCTGAGTTTCCTGCTGTCCGCAATCGCTGCGGCACTGGCCTGTGTGATCGTCGTCATTGCCTGCAACTATATCTTCAACAAGAAGAACAAAAAGAGCGGTGTTGTTCTGGAGTACGCACTGCTGTTCCCGTGGCTGCTGCCGACAATCCTGATCTGCTATTCCTACCGTACCTTCTTCAATTCCAACAATGTATGGTATGTAGGCAACCAGAACCTGTATTTTGCCCAGAATGTACGATTGCTGCTGATTATGGCGTACACGGTGACCAAGCTGCCTTTCTCTCTGCGTATGGTGAAGGCGTCATTCTACTCCATTGATGAGGAGCTGGAGGACGCTGCCAAAAACCTCGGTGCCGGCGGGCTCTATACCTTCCTGAGGGTCAAGCTGCCCATTATCCTGCCGAGTGTACTGGCTGTATTCGCACTGAATTTCAACTCATTGTTCACGGAATATGATATGTCCGCTACATTTGCGTCCACCTACGGCACTTCCTACGCTATGGTCATCCAGTCCATGTGCCGTGAGGAAGGCCTGTACGGATACAACATCAATGCATCCGGCAGAAGATGTGCTTCCACTGTATTCATCATGATCGTATCCGGAATCATCCTGTATCTGGTATACGGTGTCGGTGCTCGTGATCTGAGTGAGCGGCTGATGGCAAAGAAACGCAGAAAGCAGTTCATGTACAAAGTGACGCATCTGTTCAGCCGGAAACAGGAAGCGGTGGAAGGATGATCCGCTGCATTCTGTTTGATATGGGCAATGTCCTCATTAAGTTCCAGCCGCACTTGTTCATTGAACGGTTGGGTCTGACCGGTGAGGATGCCGAAACAATCTACCGTGAGCTGTTCCAGGAAGTAGAGTGGGTCATGTGCGACCGGGGTACTCTGGACGAAAGGGAGACAGCTGAGCGGGCAGCCCGGCGTGTTCCTGAACATCTGAGAGGGTATCTGGAGCCTCTGGCAACAGCATGGAACAGACCGGAGGACCAGATTGCAGGAATGCAGGAGATCGCTGCAGAACTGGCTGAAAACGGCTATGAACTGTATTTGTTCACCAATGCCGGACCAAGGCACAGAGCATACTGGCAGACCTTTCCGATCGCCGTGTACTTTCCAAGGGATCGTGTATTCCTTTCCGCAGACTACGGCCTGCTGAAGCCGGAGCCGGAGTTCTACGAAACAGCAGTAGAAAGATTCAGCCTCAGGAAAGAGGAATGCCTGTTCATAGACGACAATACCATCAATGCAGAAGCAGCTACGCGCTGCGGAATAGATACCATTGTGTTCCACAACGATGCCCGTGAGCTCAGAAGAAAGCTCAGGGATAAAGGTATAGATATCAGTCTGTAGAAAGATGCGGTTCTTCGCAAACCGCATCTTTTTTTTCTGCATGCTGTGTTCGATTCTCTGCCTTCATAAGCCTCAAATACGGTATCATTAATGCATATACATAGAAGGGGAACGATACATGGAAACGTTCGATCTATATACACTTGATGGCCGCAAAGCAGGGAAGACAATGAACCGCGGTACCAGGATCCCCGATGGATACTACCGCTATATCATCCATGTCATAGTCTTCAGCAGCAAAGGAGAGATGCTCATACAGCAGCGGCAGCCGTTCAAGAAAGGCTGGTCCGGCATGTGGGATGTCAGTGCCGGCGGATCTGTAGTCAGCGGGGAAACCATACAGGAAGGCGCGGAGCGGGAAACCAGGGAAGAGCTCGGACTCGAACTGTCTCTGGACGGTGTTCTGCCGTCCCTGTGCCTGCGCTTTGATGAAGGCATCAATGTCATCTATCTGGTACAGAAGGATGTAGATCCAGCAGGACTGCATCTTCAGGAAGAAGAAGTATACCGGGTGAAGTGGGCAGGAAGGGAAGAAATCCTGAGGATGATCGATGAAGGTACATTTGTTGCCTACAACAAGGGCTTTATTGACCTGCTGTTCCACTTTCACAGCAACAATGATATTTTTATAGCGGAAGATCCTACAGAATAGAACAGGAGAACAGGTATGGGAATCTTGGTTGTCGGGGCAGTATTCGTTGACGTGAAGGGGTATCCTCTGAGCCAGTATATACCGGGAGGCAGGAATGTCGGACGCGTTGTACAGGTGCACGGAGGCGTAAGCAGGAACGTTGTCGAGGACATTGCCAATGTCGAGCTGCGTCCTACATTTCTTTCTGTGGTAGGCAATGATGGCATCAGCGCTGATGTAATCGATAAGCTGAACAGGCATAAAGTGAATACAGCCTACATTGCCAGGGAAGAGGATGGTCTGGGTACATGGCTGGCAATCTTCGATAATACAAACTATGTCGTCGCTTCCATTTCCAAGCGTCCGGATCTCAGTGCCATCAAAGGAGTTCTGGAACAGCATGGAGATGAGATTGTTTCTGCCTGTGACAGCATTGTTCTGGAAATCGATATGGAGCCTGATATCATCAAGCTGCTGTTTGAGCTCGGCGAAAAATACAACAAGGAAATCTATGCTGTGGTATCCAATATGTCGATTGCTGTGGAGCGCAGGGATCTGATCAAGAAAACCGGCTGTCTTGTATGCAATGAACAGGAAGCGGGGATCTTCTTCTCCCAGGAAATGGAAGGGCTCAGTGAAGAGGAAATGGCCTGGATTGCGGCTGAGAAAGTAAAGCAGGCCCAGATCCGCCGGCTGGTCATCACCATGGGTGAGCGCGGTGCGGTCTATGCAGAGCTGGATGGAGAGAGCGGCATTGTACCTGCACAGAAGACCGATGTGATCGATACAACAGGCGCAGGAGATGCATTCTTTGCCGGGACGGCAATCGGGCTTACCTATGGCAAGACGCTGCAGGAATCCTGTGAAATCGGCACCAGACTGGCTGCTTCGGTCATTGCAACAAAGGAAAACGTCTGTCCTCGGTTTCTGCCTGAAGAGCTGGGTCTTGAACTGTAACAGAAAAGGGAGCTTAGGCTCCCTGTTTTTCATTCACCGAATACAGCGATGTAATCTGCTTTGAACTTCTCGATGCCGGCATCTGTAAGCGGGTGCTTCAGCATCTGCATGATCACTTTGTACGGTACAGTCGCGATGTGGGCGCCGGCCAGTGCACAGTCTGTCACATGGATGGGATTGCGTACGCTTGCGGCGATGATCTGCGTCTTGATATCCCCGGCAACATTGAAGATCCCGGCAATCTCCGCAATCAGATCAGTGCCGCGTGTGTTGATATCATCCAGCCTGCCGAGGAACGGAGATACGTATGTTGCGCCGGCTCTGGCCGCAAGCAGTGCCTGGTTTGCTGTAAAGATCAATGTACAGTTGGTCCTGATTCCTTCCGAGGAAAGCACTTTGATCGCTTTCAGGCCTTCTCCGGTCATCGGAATCTTGACGACCATGTTCGGATGGATGGCAGCGATTTCACGTCCTTCACGGATCATGCCTTCCGCGTCCACCGTCGTAGCCTTGACTTCACCGGAGATCGCACCGTCCACAATATCCGCAATCTCCTTGATGACTTCATTGAAATCACGTCCTTCCTTGGCAATCAGGGAAGGGTTGGTTGTTACTCCGGCAAGGATGCCCATCTCGTTGACTTCCCGGATTTCATCAATATTTGCTGTGTCGATAAAGAATTTCATAGTCTGCCTCCTGATGTTTGATTATATTATAAACGTATAAAGGACCTGGGAAGAATATGACTTGTACAATCAGAAAGATCAACGAACAGACCTGGGAATTCGATGAAGGAGGCGTACGCTTCTTTCTGATCGCAGGAAACAAGGAAGCTGTGCTGCTGGACAGCGGCATGGAGACGCACAACGCCAGGGAACTGGCACAGGAACTGACGGATCTGCCGCTGGTGTTGATGAATACACATGCGGACAGGGATCATCTCGGCAGCAACCATGAATTCGAATGGTTCTATATGCATCCGGCGGAACTCTCCAATCTGTACAATACGCAGAAGAACACCGGAACGGTACGTCCGGTTTGGGATAGCCAGAAGATGGATCTGGGAGACAGAGAACTGGAGATCATCCATATCCCCGGCCACACACCCGGCAGTATAGCTGTACTGGACAGAAAGTACCGTATGCTGTTTGCCGGTGATCCCATCCAGGACGGCAGGATCTTCATGTTCGGCGTACAGCGTGAGATGCATGCCTACCGGCTGAGTCTGAAGAAACTGGATGCGTACCGCGGAGAATTCGATACCGTATGGCCATGCCATGGTACCTGTCCTGTTTCACCGGAGCTGATAGACGCTCTGTATGATGCTTCGGCTGATGTAATGGAAGGAAAAGTTCCTTATACAAAAGCTGAAGTATTCGGCAGCACCATCCGTATCTATGATGCGGGATGCGCACAGTTCATGCTGGATGACAAAGACTGACAGCACCAGCGCGCTGTATACTGTTCAGGTAAAAATCTCCTTCCATCAGGAAGGAGATCTTTTCATGTGAGTTGTCCTCTCAGCGGATGATATCAATGACCTCGCCGATATACATCTTGTGCGGAGCTGCATCTTTGTAGAAGTCCCTGGCAAAGTCCGCCATTTCGGCTTTGTCCATCGCTTGGGAGAACATCTTCCGGCAGACAAGCGTTACCGTAGCTTCCTTGTAGTACACACCGTATTCCGAAGCAACCGGTGTCAGTCCGCCCATTCCGTCCTTATCCGCATCACGCCCGGACAGTGTACCGTAGATTTCGCCGAGAACCTGTTTGTAGTAGTCGTCGAAGAACCCGATGGTAAAGAAGTCATTGTTCTCCATGTAATCGTAGGTCAGCCGGGAAGGGCGTACATAGACCGTAGCGGCAGGACGGCCCCAGAGTGTGCCCAGAGCACCCCAGGAGATGGTCATGGCGTTATGATCTTCTTCGGTGCCTGCGCACAGCAGTCCCCAGGTACGGTTGAACTGATCAAAGATATCTGTATTGAAGGTTTCCATCAAAAGACTCTTTCCTTAGTGATCAGGTCAGCCGCAAATGTGAATCCGTAGTCCTTGAGCGCATCTTCCAGCTTTGTGTTGACAGCTGTGAATGTGCAGGTCACGGTAGGAATGTTCATAGCAGCTGCCAGGTTGACTGCGAAGTCCAGGCCTTTGCGGTAATCTCCGCCAAGCATGCCGACAAAGAGCTTCTTGCCGTGCTGGAAGCGGGTGCCCACGCAGACGAAACTGCCTTTTCCGTCGGTATAGAAGAATTCCTTGTCTGCGAGCATACGTATATTCGGTGTGTTGATCCGGTACCAGGTTCTGTTGACGGATACAAAGTTCCCGTATTCTTCTGCCAGCGGCAGGGCAAGCTTCTCTGCTTCTTCCCAGTCTGCGTATACAAAGCCGTGTGTGTCCTTCGGGCCGTCTACCTTGTAGTTGTACTCTTTGTGCTCATACACCGTTGTGAGGCCGTAGAGGGCTGCCAGACCGGCGCTTCTGAGATTGGTCGGACCGGTGTACATGCTCAGGGATGTGCAGTGCACATCGCTTTCAATGAGCTCCAGCGCTTTCCTGTACAGCGCTTTGCCAACGCCTTTGTTCTGATGCTCCGGATGAACACGAAGCGCTTCGAACCAGCCTGCACCGTCCGGAAGGACTGCCAGGTGAGCAATGCCGACCATCTTTCCTTCTTCATACGCGCAGAGGAAAGCGCCTTTCGTATTCCAGTAGTAGTTCCATGCTGTCTGTACATAGACATAGTCACCCATAGCTGCCTTTTCAACAGCGACGGCTTCCTCCATGTCCTTGAAATCAGCGACTTTTACGACATAATCCATAAGAATCAGTCTCCTTTCCATCCCATCATAGCAAATCCTTCTGTACAGTTCAAAAACATCCACTGCTGCCGCATAATTGTGACTTGCTCACAATGAAGCAGAATGATACATGTTACAATAAAGTCGCAGTATAACGGAGGTTGTTATGGAAAGATTCGAATGCAGAACACCGGAAGTAGGAAAAGTAGGAAAGATCCTGGTAAAGCCGGGAGATCATGTAAAAGCAGGCGATGTCCTGGTGACGCTGGAAGTGGAGAAGGAAAACCACGACTACAAGAGCGAGATTGACGGCGTCGTCAAGGAAATCGGCTGCGAAGAAGGAAAGTATACCAAGCGCAACCAGCTTCTTGCGGCAGTGGAGCCGGAAGAAGCCGGTGCATTTGAGCTTAAAACACCGGAAGTCGGCAAGGTCGGAAAGATTCTTGTCAAGGAAGGCGACCGTGTCAAAGCGGGTGATGTACTGGTAACTCTGGAAGTGGAGAAGGAAAACCACGACTACAAGAGTGAAATTGATGGGATTGTCACCAGGATCGGCTGTGAAGAAGGCAAGTATACCAAGCGCTCGCAGGTGCTGGCCGTCGTAGAGCCGGAGACAGTGCAGGATTTTGAACTGAAGACGCCGGAAGTAGGCAAGGTCGGGAAGATTCTTGTAAAGAAAGGCGATTACGTCAGAGCGGGCGATGTCCTGGTAACGCTGGAAGTGGAAAAGGAGAACCATGACTACAAGAGCGAGATTGACGGCATCGTCAAGGAGATCGGCTGCGAAGAGGGCAAGTATACCAAGCGCAGCCAGGTACTGGCTGTAGTCACTCCGGCAGAAGCTCCTGCGGCAGATGCCGAACTGCTGACCATTGTTGCGGCGGAAGACGGCAAGGTCGGCAAGGTCAATGTCAAAGCCGGTGATCATGTTGAACGCAAGACTGTCATCGCTACGGTGGAACTGGATAAAGGCAACCGTTTCTACAAGACAATGAAAGCGGGCACCATCCGTGAGCTGAATGTTGTGGAAGGCGGCGAAGTCAGGAAGGATGATGTAATCGCTGTTATTGCGCTGGATGGTGAGACATCGCCAAAGGAAATCCGTACACATGCCGAGGTACTGATCATCGGCGGCGGTCCGGGCGGCTATGTTGCGGCAATCTATGCGGCAAAGCGCGGTAAAAAAGTGACTCTTGTGGAAAAGGGCAGCCTGGGCGGTACCTGCCTGAATGTCGGCTGCATTCCTACAAAAGCGCTTGTGAAGAGCTCGGAAGTCTACCAGACCATTCTGCGTTCAGAGGAATTCGGCATTCTTTCGGGTACACCTTCCGTGGATATGCAGAAACTGCTGGACCACAAGAACAATACCGTCAACAGACTGGTCACCGGTGTAGGCTATCTGATGAACAAGAACAGCGTGACAGTGATCAAAGGAACTGCTTCCTTCCTCAATGATAAAGAAGTTGAAGTAACCACTGCAGAGGGCAAACAGATCATTGCGTTTGATGACGCAATCATTGCGACAGGCTCTTCGCCTGCAAAGCTGCCGGTGCCCGGCTACGATCTGCCGTTTGTGATGAACAGTACGGCAGCTCTGGATCTGCAGGAACTGCCCGGGACAATGACCATCATC
>JAEEGL011940867.1_pt1 | contig 23089 bp, 16 predicted proteins | sample 9134231 | NCBI WGS metagenome assembly JAEEGL01 (sample SAMN16246548, study PRJNA631951) | gut metagenome | biome: gut microbiome; feature: rumen; material: fiber-attached | host: Bos | place: Iran: Karaj | collected 2018-10
AACCGTCCGTTTCTTTTATCGATCCATGTGCCGGTACGAGGTCAGCACATTAATCTTCTTATTATTTTTGTCTGACCCAGTTCGAATTCTTTTCAGTATACAGATCCTTGCCGTTGGCATCGTAAATGCCGGTTCTTTCGTCGCCGTTTGCGTCAATATAATCGGAAATGAAGAATATCTTGCCCTCATTAGTCAGACCGATCTTCATATTGGCGCTGAGGTGCTTTTCGTTGAATGACTTCTCAACATCCTTATCAATTGAGTTCTTCTTTTTGCCGTTCTTCTTGACTACCTTGTAATTCTTGATCTTGTAATGCTTTTCTTTGTTGTATTTAGCCTGAAGAGCATTCATTGCAGTCTTTCTGATGTTGCTTACGCCTGCGGTCTGTGCGATGCGGGCATTGTCAACTTTTTCACCTGTCTTGACGTCAATGTTGTAAACGCGGCAGTCAATATGGTCATTGGGAGAGGTCTCGATGAAGACAATGCTCAGCACGCCGTCTTTTGTAAGATAAGCAATGTATTCAGTGACACCATCGGTATCTCCGTTATTTTTGAATTCCTTTTTGTAAGCACTGATCTTCTTTTCCATCGCTTTGTTAATCGCATCAGCATAAGAAGACTTGATCAGAAGAACGGGGAAATGGTATTCATAAGTTTCATAAGTCCACTTCTTTTTCTTTTTGTTATATGTATCCTTGACCTTGAACTTAAGGACCTTGTCTTTAAGGTAATCCTTTTTGCTAAGAACAGCTGCAGCGGTCTCCGATGTCTCAGTTGCAGTGGTTTCTTCAGCAGTTGTTTCAGTCGTCTCAGCGGTTGTCGTTTCCGTGGTTTCAGTGAACTCGGTTGTCTCTGTAACCTCTGTTGTAGTCTCTGAACTCTCAGGAACGGTCTGCGCCGGCTTGCTGCTGTTGCATGCTGCGAGCGAAAACAACATCGTGCAAATGAGTGCTGATGCAAATACCTTTTTCATAACTTATCACCTCGTACTGTTTTGATCTGTTTTTTGAAGCTCACCGAACTTCTTGAGCATAGGATAAAAGTCTTTTGTGTATTCTGTGTGTAGTTTAAGTGTTTTGTTTGTGTTTTTGACAATTAAAGCATCTTAAACCAGTCTGCTCCGTAATATAGGATCGAGGGCAGGATAAATGTCACGAAGATCAAGAGGATAACTGCGATAACGACCCATATGGTAATGGTTATCCTTAAAAGCTTCTTGTTTCTTTCCTTGCTCATCTTGCCTTTGAGCTGAAGACCCGCGAGCAGTGTGTTGATCGCGAAGATGCCGCTTGCAAGTATCAGAAGGAGCGGTGTAAGGACAATGCCTTCAACATACATTGAGACAAAGTACATGAGAAATAAGACCACCGAAGTTATCAGCATTCCCTGTCCGCAGATATAAACTTTCTTTAAAATCTTAGCCTTATCGGCTTCTGTATATTCAGCTACCATTTCCAGTGTTTCTTTTAAGTCTGTATCCATATCTTCACTTTTCCTTTCTCCGCGAAGGAGATCACGGATGTCGATGTCGTAAAAATCGGCCAGCTCAATTAACACACTGATATCCGGCATCGTAGTTCCGTTTTCCCAACGCGATACAGATCTTTGCGTAACGCCGAATTTGCCGGCGATCGCTTCCTGAGTCATGTTACGTTCTTTTCTTAATTCTTTTAGAAAAGCACCAATCCTGATTGGATCCATTACCTGTACCTCCTTACGAGCGGATGCTAACATCTTACACCACTTGGGTATACGTCATGCCCCGAGTATTTGGGAATCAGGGGGTGGTATTTTACAGGACATAAAGTGAGTATTTCAGCTGAATCAAGGGTTTGCGGGAATCGCCGGCCTCAAGTGCAAAAGAAAACGGACAGTATCCATCAGGTAACCGTCCGTCCTTTATCGATCCTGTGCCGGTACGAGGTCGGCACATTGATCAGCTTCTTAAGTTAATCTTTATCACCTACCCAGTTCGGATTCTTGCTGCCATACAGATCCTTGCCGTTCTCATCATAGATCCCAAAGAATTCGCCTGCTCCGGTCTCATACTCGGAAATGAAGAATATCTTGCTCTTATCGGTAAGGCCTATCTTCATCTTGGAGTTGAGACGCTTTTCGCTGAATGCCTTTTCGACATCCTTATCCATGGAGTTCTTCTTTTTGCCCTTTTTCTTGACTACCTTATAGTTCTTGATCCTGAACTGCCTGCCTTTGTTATATTTTGCCTGAAGGGCATCCATGGCGGACTTTCTGATATTGCTTATGCCTGCGATCTCCGCGATCTTCGCATTGTCGACCTTCTCGCCTGTTTTGACATCTATGTTGTAAACGCTGAATTCAAGATAGTCATTTTCAGAAGTCACGATGAATGCCAGGCTAAGTATGCCCTCTTTCGTAATATAAGCAATATATTCAGTACCGCAGTCCCCCGGGTTGCCGTTCAATTTGAATTCTTTCTGGTATGCTTTGACCAGTTTATCCATTGCCTTGTTGATCGAATCAGCATAAGAAGACTTGATCAGGAGCACGGGGAAATGGTATTCGTAAGTTTCATACGTCCACTTCTTTTTCTTTTTGTTATAGTCTTCCTTGACCTTGAACTTAACGACTTTGTCTTTTAAGTAATCCTTTTTGAGATAGACCGGTTCTGCTGCAGTTGTCTCTTTGCTCTTGTTATCCTTTTCTTTGTCGTCATCTTCTCTTTCGCCTACCCAGAACGGATTGTCCTCGTCGTCCAGGAATGTGCCGTCACTGTCATATAACTGGTACTGGAACGTAGGGCTGCCTGCTTCAAATGCTTTTGAAACAAAGATCATCTTGCCTTCATTGGTCAGGCCGATCTGCATCTTATCGTTGAGGAACTCTTCGCTGAAAGACTTCTCTATATTCTTTATCCTTGCTACATCATCTTCATCTTCTTTTTCGGAAATGACTTTATAGTCCTTGAGCTCGTACTGCCCCAGCTTGTTGAAATAGTTCTGGAGTGCATCCATGGCAGCTTTTCTTATGTCGCTGACACCTGCTATCTGTGCAAGACGTGCATTCTCGACCTTCTCACCTGTCTTGGTGTCGATGTTGTAGATTCTGTATCCGGAAGATACATCCTCTTCATTAATTATGAATACCAGACTCAAAACACCGTCTTTTGAAAGGTAAGCAATGTATGACGTTACGGAATAAGAGTATGTGACTCCCTTCTTGAATTTACCTTTATATGTCTCATACAAAGAAGAGATCTCTTTGTTGACAGAGTCTGCGTAGGAAGACTTGATCAGGAGCTCGGGCACATAGAAAGTAACTTCGTTATCTATGACATCGTCCTCATCAGGTTCCGTAAGCTTGTCGAACTTGCATTTGACGAAGTCCGATGCAAGATTGGCAGTGGTTTCGGCTGGTGTGGTCGCCTCCGTTAACGGAACCTCAGTCTCAACAATATCCGGAACGGTCGTTTCCTGCTCCTGTCCCTGCCCGGATTGCCCCGGCTGCTTGCCGCTGCATGCTGCGAGCGACATTGCGATCGTTATGCTAAGTATTGTTGCTATAAGCTTTTTCATGATAGGTAACCTCGTACTGGTCTTGATCTGAGTATTTATACGCCATGCGATCCGATATAGTTCTTGTTATCGGGCCAGTCTAATTCATTTGCTTTAGGATCGATAACGCGGTTTTCGCGTTCATAAAAGGCTGTCAGTATCTTGCAAACGAAAAACAGCTCGCCCTTGTTTGTAAGCCCGATCGTCATGTTTTCGTTGAGATAAGTCTCAGTGAATGTCTCTTCGAGCTTCTTTTCTTCTGCTGTGAGTTCTTTTCCGTCTTTCTTAACCACCTTGAAATCTTTCACCTTGGGGAAATCTATGTAATTGTCATAGTATTTTTCAAGAGCATTCATTGCGGCACGTCTGATGTTCTTTACACCTGCGATCTTAGCCAGACGGGCATTGTCGACCTTCTCGCCGGTTGTCACGTCGATATTGTATACGTGATAAACAGGTGCATCTTCAGCTAAATAGTATTCAATGAAAACGACACTCAGGATCCCGCCTTTCGTAAGATAAGCGATATATCCGGTATCAACGCCATCCGTCGATCCGCTCTTTTTGTAACCTGCAAAAATACTATCGATCTCTTTGTTGACAGAATCTGCATACGCTGACTTTATTAAGATCTTCGGTGCATTACAGCCATCATTATCCTCATCAAAGTACTTTTTCTGGTATTCTTTCCTGGCATTAACAACATAATCCTTTTTCCTGAGGATCTTGGCACTCGGAGCCTTGGCTGTGCCGGTCGGCTCTTCAGTGTCATCAGATTCTCTTTTTCCTACCCAGAAAGGATTATCTTCGTCGTCCAATCTCACACCGTCTGCATCATAGATATAGTTATAGAATTCAGCTCCGGCCGTTGTGTCGATCTCTGAAACAAAGAACATCTTACCTTCACTTGTAAGTCCGATCTGCATCTTGTCATTGAGATGCTTTTCGCTGAAAGTCTTTTCGACATCCTTCATCTGAGAGTCTTTCTTCTCTCCCTTTTTCAGAACGATCTTGTAATCCTTGAACTGGAAGATCTCCATTTTGTTGTACAGGTTCTGGAGCGCATCCATAGCGGCCTTCCGGATGCTGCTGACACCTGCGGTCTTTGCGATACGGGCATTATCAACCTTTTCGCCCGTCTTGGTATCGATGTTGTAGACCTTGTATTCGTTACACTCATACTCACCGCATGAGATCAGGACAAGGCTCAGGATGCCTTCCTTTGTAAGGTATGCGATGTATTCAGTCGAATAAAACTGTTCTACATCTGCGTTATTGTAATTCTTCTTATACTTTTCGAAAGCAGCGTTAATTTCCTTGTTTACCGCATCTGCATAAGAGGACTTGATCTGGAGCTCAGGCAGGTGATATACGAAAATATCACTTTCATCCACTTCTCCGTCCTCATCAACTCTGTTGGGATCAGGTACCTTTTCAGTCCTGTCTTTTACGAATTCCGAAGCGGGATTATATACGGTCGTTGCAGTAGCGGAAGGTTCCGTCTGAGCAGTTTCAGAAGTCTCTGCCGTTGCCGTTGTTTCAGCTGTTGTTTCTGAAACTGTAGCTGTAGTCTGTTCAGGCTGTTTGCCGCTGCATGCTGCGAGCGAAAACATCATCGCGCAAGCGAGTGTTGTTGCAACTATCTTTTTCATAACTGATCACCTCGTACTTTATTCAAGTTTTTCTGCAGGAAGCTCACCTGTCTTCCTGAGTAAAAGATAAGAGACTTTTGTGTAGTCTGTGTGAAGTCTGTGTGTTATGTTTGTGTACATGACAAATCTATACCACCAGGTCTTTCTCCTCAACCGACTGTTGGTAGAGTCCCTTTGTTTTAAGGATTTGCGGCCTTTTCACCAACGTACGGTTGCCTTGAATGTCTCGTCTTCGAATTCGATATCCAGGCTGTGGCCTGCGGACAGGAGGCAGTTCTCGACTATCGAAAGGCCGAGTCCTGCGCCGCCCTCGGCGTCTCTGGATTCCTCGCCCTTGACGAAAGGCTTCTTGAGATCCTTTACGTTCTTGATCTTCTGATCGGTAAGGTTGGTCATCGTAAAGCCCTTGTTGTCGATCACGATATTGACTGTTGTATCGGGCCTTGCGTATTTGGTCGCGTTGCCGACGAGATTTCTGACGGCCTGGTCGATGAGCTCTTTGTTGCTCTTAACGTGGCCTTCACCCTTGATCTCGACTTTGATGTTCTTCTTCTCGAAAAGCCCGGCAACAGCATTGTACTCGGCCTCGATAAGGGCGTGAATGTCTATATCCCTCGCTACAGACTTAGCCGTTCCGGTCTCACTCTTGGTGAACATCAGTATGCCTTCTATTGTCTTGTTCATGAAAGACACGTTCTCTCTAACCTTAGAAGAGTAGTATGCGCGCTTCTCAGGATCAGTGTCGTACTCCAGGTTTTCTGCGTAAGCGGACATTGCTGCCAGAGGGGTCTTAAGGTCGTGAGCCATTGCGGCCGTTGTCTTTTTCCTGTATTCGAAGATCTCCCAGACAGTCTTCTTGCTGCTGTAGATGATGGTGGAAACCGTAATGGCAAGAAGGAGCGCCACAAGACCTGCGACGGTGAGGATCAGACCTGTCGTGAGAGGTAGTGCTCTGAAGCATTCCTTGTTGCTGAAATCCTCAGCAGACACAGTCAGGATCTCCCAGGGCATTACGGTAGCTGTTTCATCGAAATTAATGTCGTCTGAAGAATCGTTCGTGATGGACTCGGCATTGTTGATGTCCGTCATGGCAGGATTCATATTTCCGTTATACTGCATGTCGTCATCTCCTGACAGAACGATCCGTTCGTAGCCCTTTGTATCTTTGGGTGTGCAGTCGATCGTTAAGCTTCTTGTGTCATTTTTGCCTTCTTCATCGTCTTCGCCGTTGTCATATTCATTTGGGATATAAAAAAAGATCTCTACTTTGCCGGGAAGGAATGTGTGCGTCTTCTCGTTTACATAAATGGTGCTGTAACCATAACCTAAATTTGATTTCGGTATCAAGCCTATGGAACGGGCTATCTTTACTAAAGTTTCGTTTTCCGCGGCATATACATCTTTCATGTAAGCGGCCTTTTTAAGATCGTACTTACCGTTATTTATTAAAGGTTCAAGAAAAGACGGGTCTTCAAGATAGAATGTTTCTATACGTTCGTCCGACTCTTCGTCGTTCTCGGGCAAAAAAGTAACACTGACTGCGTCAAGAGGTCCCCGCGGTGACTCCATGAGCTTCTCGTTATCGATATAGATCCCGCAGTATTCGTTCATATCTTCCCCGTACATGAGAACAAATTCCTGAAGTCTCCTGTAATACACGTCGCGCAATTCTTCGTCAGCGACGCAGTAATCATTTACGAGCTTGGCGAGCTCCTGTGTGTAGCTGTTCCACTTACTCAGAGCCTTGGTCCTTGCCGACTGCCTGCATACGCCGATGACAAAATACGAAGCCGCCATGGAGATCGCCAGGAATATGGCGAGCCATATGGCAAAAAACTTAATGAACTTAGGCTTTTTGATCGCTTTCTTTTTGGGTATTACATTTCTCTTCTTGGTTTTCATGAGATCCCCTTTCAGACGGCTTTATAACCTCCGCCTCTGATAGTCTTGATCTGATCTCCTGAAGAACCGAGCTTATGACGGACATTCTTTACAGTGGTGTCTACGACCCTGTCGCTTCCGAAATAATCCATGCCCCACACGAGATCGAGCAGCTTCTGCCTGCCGAGAACATGGCCGATGTTATCGAGCAAAGCCTTGAGGAGGAAGTATTCCTTCGGAGCGAGTTCGATCTCGTTGTCACCGACGAAAACCTGCATTCTTGAAGGGTAAAGTCTGATGTCTCCTGATTCCAGGACCTTTTCATCCTGCTTTTTTACCTTCCTGTCCATCAGGATGAGGCATTTGGTATACAGGATCATGAGCGAAAACGGCTTGACCATGTACTCGTCCGCGCCCATCTCATAGCCCAGGAGGATGTTGTCTTCGGTTCCGAGAGCTGTCAGGAACACGATCGGGCAGTCGCTCTTTTCGCGGAGCTTCTTGCAGATCATGTAGCCTGAGGGCCCCGGCAGCATGATATCCAGTATGACCAGGTCATATGTATTCTCAGTGACGGCTTTCATTCCTTCATCACCGTCTGCCGCCGTCTCAACTGTCAGTGTTCCGCCGCTCCTGTTCATAAAGAAATCAGAGACCGCTTCCCTGAGCTGAGCCGAATCTTCGACCATCAGTATCTTTGCCATTCAATGACCTCCATGTGGAAGAGGATAATAGACTAATGTGTAGTCTGTGTGTGGTTTTCGTGTTTTGTTAGTGTGAAAATAACAGTGTTATATTAGCACTTATTAATTATTATTGATATATTTTCAGGCGTGAACTCTTGGTAGAGTCCGATCTCAAACGCCCTAAAACAGGGCACTCTACTAACAGTCGGTTGTTCACGAGACCGGAAGTTGATAGGTTTAGGCTATAAAACCATCGGGAGGCGTTTTATGGGTTACCGTAAATTTATGAGTTTTCTGATCTCGATCGTCATGGTCGTTGTCTTTGCATCCGCGGCAGTGTCTGCTGACAGTAAGGAAAAGAAGTGTACGACCCCTAGCGGGATCACGCTGACCATGCCAAAGGATTTTCACAGTATCTTATGGCCCGGCATCGAAGATAACGATCCTGCCCTGGCCGAATCCGGATACACCAAGGAAACGCTCTCGCAGTTGTACACAAAGTCGGGCGTTGAGTTTCAGGCTTCCAGATCCGTTAAAGATGTCAAATACGGAATTAATATACTTATATATGAGCTGGATACGCCTAAAGATCTGAAAGCTTCATTTGCCGATAAGATAATGACACCCGGCAGCGTAAAAGCAGAAAATCTGATCGGATACGGCATGGTTAAAATAATGGGCGTTCCCCTCTATAAGATCGTTTATCAGTCATCCGCAGCTCCCGGAGACACGGTCATAAGGATGCATCAGTACTCCCTGTTGACCAAGTCAGGCAAGATGCATCAGATCAACATAATGCTGATGAATGACCCGCAGAACAAGACCGGCCAGGTCCCGTACACAGAAGAAGATTACAGGCTGCTTGATCTGGTTGCCGCAGACATCATGGGCTCGATCGAGCTGTCAAAAGAGCTCACCCCTGACGTAAAAAGCCCGGAAGGCGCAGCACCTTACAGGATGACAACAGGAAAAGCTTCGGAATACCGCAATATTACGACCACGAGCGGTATCACGCTGACTGTTTCGTCAGACTTTCTGAATCCCTTATGGCCCGGTATCGATGAAAACGATCCTATCCTGTCCTGGATAAGCATAAATAAGAAACAGGTCGAAGAAATGTATAAACTGGGAGGGGTCGAATTCCAGTGCAGCAAATCCCTTGCCCATGACGATGACAAATTCATTGAGGTGATCATATTTGAGAGGGATACGCCTTCTGATCTGAATCAATCGTTTTCTAAAGAAATTCAGCCGATGTCACCGAACAGTTTCGGAAGTTCGGATATGTTCGGATACGGCCTGACTGAAAAAGCGGGGGTACCCATATACAGGATCGCTTATCAGACTACAGGCGATAATGCATTAAGACTGAACCAGTACACTCTGGTAACCAAGTCGGGCAAGATGCATCAGATCAATATAATGCTGATGAGCGACCCGGCGAAAAATATAAAGTCATACACCGATGAAGACATCAAAACACTTGAAGAGGTCACCGAAAGCATCATGGGTTCCCTTAAGCTGTCTGATGACCTTGCTGCTGACGTGACAACTCCGGAAGGAGCTGAACCGTTCAAGATGGCGGTAGGAGAAGAACCTTCGGTTGGTCCCCGCTATAATCTCTTAAGCGGAATTACCGTTTCTTTACCTTCGGAATTTGCGGTCTTATGGGACAGCATGAGTAAAGACGATCCTATTTTTGCTGAACAAAACATTGATTATGAAAGTGCTGTAAAAGCAGAATTTGAAAAATATGAATGTGAGCTCACTGCCGGTGATATATATGGTGAACATGCTTACAGGACAGACAAAGAGTGGTTTATGGTCGCGGTATTCGAGAACGATTCACCTTCAGATCTGTCGGAGTCATCCCTGTATTCACATTTTGCCGATAATCTTCAGGTTTACTATCCCGGAAGTTTGAATACGACCGATCTGCTGGGTTACGGAACAGTCAAAGTAAACGGCATTGATTTCTTTAAGGTTTTCTACCAGAATTCAGCTTCATCATCTGAAAAAGTCAGACTTTATCAGTATTCATTCAATTGCGGTAACGGCAAGAAGTATCAGATCAACATTGCCCTTGCAAGCACCGAGAGCCCGTTCAGCGATAAGGCCTGTGAATATCTTGATTATCTTGCCGGATATATTATTAACTCTGTCAGGTTGTCTGAAGGTCTTTCCGGACAGGTAAAAACTTCGGATATCGCATCGTACAGGATGATTACCGGCGATTACGCTCCTTCCGCATCAGTAGAAGGAGGCAATACCAACGCCTCAGCCGTGCAGCCGGGAACAAATGCTGATTCAAAATCCTCAGTTAACACGTTTTCTTCATTTTTCAGCAGTTTTACTTCCTGGAACATCCCAACATTCGTCATCCTCATCGCTCTGGCTCTGATCCTCCTGATCGGGATCAAGCCCTCCAAACTGCGCGAATGGCAGGAGGAACCCCTGTCTCTTGACAGATCCAAGGCAATCCAGGGCTTTGCCGCAGTCTGCATCATCGTCCACCATCTTTCGCAGGAGCTTGCGGAACAGGCCGGCGCAATAGGATTTTTCCAGGGCCTCGGCGTTCTCTTCGTCGGAATCTTTTTCTTCTTCTCGGGCTACGGTCTCTATACGAGCCTGAAAACAAAGGACAATTACCTTAAGGGCTTCCTCAAGAAGCGTTTTGTGACGATTCTTGTTCCTTTCTATGTGTGCAACCTGGTATTCGTTGCGGCATCCTGCATCTGCGGCGAAAAATACAAGCCCTTGCAGCTCCTGTATGTCCTTTCGGGATGGTCGCTCATTAACATGCACATGTGGTATATCGTCGAGATCGCGATACTGTACATCGCATTCTTCCTGATCTACCGTCTCATTAAGAACCGTACGGCCGCAACTGTAGTCATGAGCCTGTTCGTCATCGCGATGATAGTAGGAAGCCTCATGCTCTGCCACGGCGAGGACATGTCCTGCAGCTACTGGTTCCAGGGCGAGTGGTGGTATAACGCATCATTCCTCTTCGTTATCGGAATCATCTTTTCAAAGCACGCAGAGGGCCTTCGCAAGATCGCACGCAAAGGATATTACTTCCTGCTCCTGGTCTTTGCCGCACTCACGGCAGTATTGGGACTTCAGACCAACTACTTGTTAGTGAAGTATTCCTACTGGAGCGAGATCCCGGGTCAGGATCCCAAATACCTTGATAAGTTCCACTGCCTGGCTTTTCAGCTCCCCTGGATCTTCTGCTTCGTATGTTTCCTGCTCCTCGTCATGATGAAGGTCAGGTTCGGAAATCCCGTCCTCAAGTTCCTGGGATCGATCTCTCTTGAGCTCTATCTCATTCACAATCTCTTCCTCAAGGGTCTTCAGGACGGAACCGTATTCAGGGTCAAGAGCCCCGGAATGTACGTCATCCTCACGATCCTTATGGCTGTGGGCTTTGCAACCGTCATTAGCGGCTTTGACAAGTACCTGACAGCACTCATCACCGGAAAGAAGAAGGCTGCTGAACCTGCTTTGAAGACAGGCTCTCACATCCATTCGATCGACGTGATGAGGATCGTTATGGCTTTCCTGGTCGTTGCCATCCACCTGCCGTTCTCAGACAAGGCAGGCGATGTCTTCATTACCTACGGCAAGACGGCCGTTCCTTTCTTCCTCGTGATCTGCGGCTACTTCCTCTACCGCGATGACAGCAAGGAGATGATGAAGCGCCTTATCAAACAGACAAAGAGGATATTCATCTTCTATGTGGCGGCAAATGTGTTCTATGCAGGTGTATATGCCATAAATCTGAAAGTCACTGAGGGAAGCTTTGACGGAATGCGCGAATGCTTCACTTCCAAGGCATTGCTCGATTTCCTGCTCTACAACTTCTCGCCTTTCTCGGAGCACCTGTGGTATCTGGGATCGCTTCTTTACGCGCTCCTCATAATGCTCCTGCTCAATAAGCTCAAGATTATGAAGTTCGCGATGTTCACGGCACCGCTTCTCGTAGCCGGTTATGTCGTTCTGTCGCACCTGGGCATCGGCACGGGCGTTCAGCTCCGTAACGCAATCCTGGTAGGCCTCGGTTATACCATGATGGGCATGATCATCAGAAGGTTCGAAAAGAAGATCCTGGATCATAAGGCAACGGCTCCTGTTCTCTGGATCGTGTTCATCATCTGCTGCGTAACTGCAATCTTTGAACTTAACGGTTACAAACAGGGCATCGCCGTCCCGTTCGTCAGCTGTGAGATCCTTGTGTATGTAATCGCGCTCCTCTGCCTGAAGTATCCGGACTTCGGTGCGGGTACATTCGCAGAGTGGCTCGGTCGCGAGTGCTCACTTACGGTCTATATCATGCACATGGCTGTCTTGATGCTTATCAACATGACAGGTAACAACGGATTCTTCGGAAAATACGGTGCCGTAACGGTATTCGTCATAACGACCGTTATAGCTGCCCTCTACAAGAACATAAAGAATGCGGTGACTGACAAAAAACAGTAAGCCCCTTTCTTGGCTATTTACGCCAACTCGGTTATTATTTCCTTATCTGAGGTAATAAGTCTTAATGGACAAAGAAAAGACAGGACAACTGATAACCGAGTTGCGTAAAGAAAAGGGACTTACCCAAAAGCAGCTCGCCGATGCCTTGAACGTAACAGACAAGGCAGTGTCCAAGTGGGAGCGCGGCCTCAGTTTCCCCGACATCTCAATGCTTGAACCCATATCAGAATTGCTGGGAGTCTCTATTATGGAGATCCTTGCAGGCGAACGTCAGCCCGAAGACGCGACGCTGACGCGCGAGGAGGCACAGAAACTCATCAATGCTTCAGTTGAGCTGGGTGACGAAGAGATCAGGCACAAGAAGGAGAGGAGCAGACTGATAATCATAATCCTCATAGTCTTAGCGATGCTCCTTGTATCGATAACACTCAACATAATCAGCTTACTCAGATAAGGAAGGAGGAATCAGGTGGAATTTACGGTTGCCTTATACATTTGCTTAGCCATTCTCGGCGCGATCCTGTTTGCAGGGTCGTCAAGAAGGCCTGCAGATGAAACGGCATTTTTCGACCGTATATCGGGTAAAGAGATCCAGGGAGCCCTGGCTGTCTTCATCATAATCCACCAGACCGTCGTCGCGCTGAATGCAAATTACGATGATCCGGAAGACATGTTTTTCTTCTTCTATTACGGCATCCTCGCAGTCTCATTCTTCTTCTTCAGCTCAGGATTCGGTCTCATCAAGAGATGGATGACCGACGAAAACTACATCAGGGGATTCATGAGAAGAAGGATCTTCACGGTCCTCGTTCCGTTCTTCATCTGCAACTACATCTATCTGACCGATGCACTGCTGAATAATATCGTTGCCCGCGAACATTTCGGATTCGGTGAAGTCATCTGCAGCTTCTTCGGCATATTCCTGATAAACAACGAGATGTGGTTTGCGGTTGAGATCATGATACTGTACATAGCCTTCAGGCTTGTTTTCGCGAAGGTCAAAAAGCCTCTTACCGGAATAATCATCATGACCGTCGTGGTCCTCATAATGATGACCATTGGCCTTTTCTCCGGACATTCTGAAACAGGTGTCATGTCCTACTGGTTCAAGGGAGAATGGTGGTACAACACGCTTCTGATGTTCCCCTTAGGCATGCTCTATGCGTACAAGGAAGATCGCATAAACAAAGTGATAAAGAAGGCATTCATCTCGATCCTCATCGCATCTTCCATTCTTTTTGTCCTCCTGGATCACGTCCACAGGAATCTCGTCATGGAATCCATCTACTGGACGGAATATTACGGTTCTGCCCATCATATCCTCGACAAGCTCAAGGGACTGGGCGTGGAGACCCTGTTTGAAATTGTCTTCCTGATCCTTGTCCTCACAGTAATGTCGCGCGTTAAGATCGGCAATCCCGTCATAAAGTTCTTCGGCAAGATTTCGCTTGAGATCATAATGCTGAACTACATCCTGATCGATAAACTGTATTTCCTTTATAAGATGTACGGCATAGGCGTGTATCTGCCGGCAGTTGCGGCAGGAACTATCGTAGCAGCCTCCCTTGTCTATACAGTCAAGAACATCGTCCTCGAACGGAAGTCCGGTCTGTTTGACGGCAAAGTAACCTGATCCAAACAAAAGCGGCTGTCTATATAATTCAGACAGCCGTTCTGTTTATGTAAAAAGGTTCACGGTCAGACCTTTACGAACTTAAAATTGTTGCCCTTGTGATCAACTGAGTCATTCCACTTAAGCGTCTTGCCGTTCAAAACGAACTTGCCGCTTCCGTTCTGATACTGTGTCTTGAGGCTCTGGCCTGTGCTTGAGAGCACGTTCATGCTCTTGGTGGAACTCTTGTAAACGATTGTATTTGTTTTCGGATTGAATGTACCCTTGCCGTTCCAGACGATCTCATACTGTACATCCCTGGCGTTATATCTGAACTCACCTACCGAGAATTCAACCGTATTGTTCTTTTTGATATTCAGATAGATACCAATGTTGTTATAACGGTATGTGCTGCGGCCGTATGTGACCTTAGCTGTTGTCTTCTTGGTTGAAGTCTTGGTGGTCTTCTTTTTAGTTGTCTTCTTAGTGGTTTTCTTTGCATTTTTCTTGGTGTTCTTGGTTGTCTTTTTTGCTGACTTCTTTGTGGTCTTTTTTACTGCCTTTTTAGCAACCTTCTTTGTGTTTGCAGCCGGAGTATCATTCCTGACCATATTGACGATTCCGACAGGCTCTGCAGTCTTGGATTCAGTTTCAGTATGGCTTACCGGCTTGATAACGAGCGGCTCAGCAGTTTCCTGAGGCGCCTTGGAAGCTTCAGTCTCAGTTGCATGGAACGAAGTCTGAGGTGTGGTCTCTACAAGCTTAGCTCTCTTTGATGCACAGCCTGCGGCAGTAACAGTTGTAAACATCAGCGTGCATGTTGCGAGAATAGCGAGGATTTTCTTGTTCATTGGTCTGTCCCTTCCTTTACTAGGTTTTTTACAGCCGTATTTAATCATTTGAAAGAAAGGCAGACTATGTTCAATTTATGCGGGATTTGTTGATTAAACAACACCGGTACAGGAAAGTGTTGCTAAGGAGCCGCTGACAAAAACGCTGAATCAAAATGGTTAGTGGATTGAATGATTAGTTATGTGAACTGAAAACAATTTGTATTTGTCAACATAAACACGTGCCGAACCGGATGTTTTCAAAATGTTGCACGAAAAACGAAAAATCGAAAACAAAAATACGGATTTTACTCGATTTCCGACTTTTTGTCGCAAATTTCCCCCTGATTTCGCAACAATAATAAAACATCGATCATTCAGAGGTAATCACACCTCAATAGTCAACTTAATCACGAATTAACCTAACTAACGGAATGTCTCAAAGAAAGGTGCTCATTCTTCCAATTATTATAATATAGGCTTATACTCTATTAGTTTGATAAAACACAGTGTGACGGAGGTCTTACATGAAAGTTAAACGTATGCTGGCAGGTATTGTTGCCATGGCAATGACCGTGGGAATGACATCTGCCATGGTATTGGCAGATGAGACGGAGAACGCGCCTGAAGAAACAAGCGTCGTTGAAACTGCCGAACCCAAGGAAAAAGAAACAAAAAAGCCGGCTGCTAAAGAAACTGAGAAAAAAGAGGAAAAGAAGCCTGCTGAGGTAAAAGAGACAGAAGCGAAAAAGCCTGTCGAAACAAAAGAAGAAGATAAGAAACCTGCAGAGACAAAGGAAACTGCTCCTTCCAAGCCCGAAGATAAGGAACCTGCAGAGACTAAGGCAGCAGAACCTTCAGCACCTGCTGAAACAGAGCCTGCAGAAACTTCAGAAGAGGAAACCACGGAGCCTTCGGAAACAGAGCCCGCTGAAACATCTGAGGCAGAGAACAATGAGTCTGCCGAGCAGAAAGAAGAGCAGCCTGAAGAAGCCGAGCGTCCGTCAGTTTCGGATAAGAAGACTGCTAAAAAGGCAGTTATCGGCTTTTATAAGAACCTGAAGTATTACTATGAAGATGCAACTGGTGTCCTCACAGTATTGCCTGAAAGTGAAAACGGAAAAACCGCGATGGCAAATGGAAAAAAAGCCGGTGACTATCCCTGGTCTGTTTATAAGGACACAATTACTAAAGTCATCATTGATAAGGGCGTAACATCGGTCGGAGACTATGCCTTCAACGGATACGGCAAACTTAAATCAGTTTCATTTTCATCTGATCTGGAAACGCTCGGTAATTATGCATTCGCCGAATGCGAGAAATTGGATAATGTCGTTATCCCAAATTCCGTAACAGAAGTCAATGACGGTGTCTTTTTGCGTTGTTATGATCTGCAAGATGTTACTATCGGCAATGGCATTATCAAGATCGATGACGGCATGTTCCAGGAGTGCACTTCTCTTAAGAGCATAACTATACCGAACTCTGTTACGACCATCGGTTCTGGTGCATTTTTTGGATGTACGAGGCTTAGATTCATCAACTGGGGTAAAAATGTTGAAGATATTTGGGGATTGGCATTCTCCGGCTGCACAAGCCTTACGGAAGTTACGATCCCCAACAGCGTAACCCATATCGGTGCGACAGTCTTTAAGGGATGCACACATCTTTTCACGGTTACGATCGGAAGCGGTGTGAAATCAATGGAAGAGCATGTTTTCGAAGACTGCACTTACCTTGATAAGATTACGTTCGCCTATGGAATTGAAAGTATCGGTCACGGTGCATTTTCCAATCTGCCCTATCTGAGCGAAGTTGTCATACCTGGCAGCGTAGAAACGATCAACCAGAGAGCATTTGAAAAGTGCCCTAACCTTAAGAAGGTCACCATAGGGTACGGCGTGGAAACGATCAGCGGAAGGGCTTTTTGTGACTGCCCCAAGCTGGAAAGCGTCGTGATCCCGAGCAGCGTTAAAGAATTGGGCAGTTTGGCTTTCGGAAACAGTCCCAGTCTCAAGAAAGTCTCAGTGGATCAGGAACTGAAAGAAAAGGACTACGATGCATTTGCGGGCAGCACTAACATAGAATACACATATCTGCAGAAGAATCCTTTTGTTGTAAGTGGCAAGAAAGTTAAAGTTAAAGCCAAGAAGGTTAAGAAAAAGGCAATCACGTTAGGCGCTGGAAGTGTGTACAAAGTAACACCTGCAGGTACTGTGCTCAATGCCGTCAAGGTTTCAGGCAACAAGAAGATCACCGTAAACAAGTTCAACGGCAACATCACAGTTGCCAAGAAGACCAAGAAGGGCACTTACAAGATCAAGGTAAAGATAATGTCTACCGGTAATGCCCAGTACAAAGCATCTGATTGGAAGACGGTTACCGTTACAGTCAAAGTTAAATAAATCTTCGAAATGATGATTTAACACAAGAGCCGGGATTGAAGTGAACCCCTGAAGTTGAACAAACTTCGGGGGTTTTAATATGAAATATAGTTTTGAATTGAAGAAAGAAATCTACGAAGAAAAGATAACGGTGAAAACTACTTTACCAAAAAGTTAAAACAAGGTGGCGCAATACTGTACTGATCCTTATTCAGTACCGGAAACTCATATGGGAACCGACAATTGCTGAAAATCTGAACATTTGTCAAATTTTTCTGAACATATGAGTTTTGCATGTTATAATTCGGGCATGTAAATTAACTGTTTATTTGGAGGCCCGGAATGAAGATTAACCTGAAGAAACTCGGTTCTTCCGTTATGGCATTGGCCATGATCGCCACTCTTTCACCTGTGACCGGAAGTTTGGTCTTAGCTGACGAGACAGAAACCACTGCAGCTGCTGTCGAAACAGAAGAGACTGCGGCTCCTAAAGAGACCGAAGAGACTGCTGCTGAGACAACGAAGGAAACCGAAGTAACATCCGCTGAAACTACTGCGGAAACTGAAGCTCCGAAAGAAACAGAGGCTCCCAAGGAAACTGAAAAACCTTCAGCAAAGACTCCTAAAGAGACTGAGAAGCCTATTACTGAAAAAGCAAAAGAACCCGGCAAAACAGCTTCACGCAAGGCTAAAGACGGTCCTGCACAGGTTACAAGACAGATCAGCGCGACCATCAAGGATGACGGCACTCTGGTCTGGAAAGACATGCTGCCTGAAAGCTCCGAAGACGTTGATGATCCTTCAGACAGCTGGATATCCTACTACGTATATGCAAACGGTGTTAAGATCGCTGTGGTGCTCCCGACCGTAAATGATGATACAAAAGAGCTTTCAGTGGATCTGAAAGCAACGATCGATTCCTATATCAAGACAGGAGAACTCAATAAAGCCGCGGATAACAAGTATCAGATCTGGATCATTGCAGAGCAGGAATACACATGGATCTTTGCCTCCTGGAGCGGAGAGTTCACCTACGAATCCCAGGCTAAGCAGACCAAAAAACTGGGTGCCATATCCGCAAGCATCGACAGCAACGGTAATCTCAAATGGAAAACATATAAAGACATTGAAGAATACTTTATCTACATCAACGAGTATTACATCTGGATCGATTCGAACAAAAGAAGCATTCCTCTCAAAAAGGAGATCGATTTCCTGATCAAAGCCGGCTTCATCAAAAAGGCTGACACATATAACATCAGAATAGTCGGATACGATATCATCGATCCAGCAGCAAAGTGGGAAGGCAGCTTTACATATGCATCAGAAGCTGTCCCCGGCGGCACTGTAGGTAAGATCGAAGGCCTTGAACTTAAAAACGGTGTTCTTACATGGAATGCTTATCCGGATACCGTTGCATATCTGATCGGGGTGTATAACGGCAGCAAGAGACTTAATTATACTTACGTCAGGACTAACAAGGCAGATATCAATAACTATATCGCCAATTTCATTTACGACAGTGACATGGATCTGAGCACCATCCGCTTTACGATCAAGGTCTCGGCAATGGAGTTTTCATCCGGTGATGCTCCCGGAATAAACGAATTGGAACAGATTCCAGTAGCTGTCGGAACTTACGATGATTATCTGCTTGAGAAAGCACCCAACCCGCTGTCAGTAACGGGCAAGAAGGCTACGGTCAAGAAAAAGAAGCTCAGAAAGAAGAAGCAGACTGTTGCAGCTTCCAAGGTTTTTGCAGGATTAAACACAGGACGCGGCAGCTTCGTTTTCACAAAGCTTTCAGGAAACAAGAACATCAAGATAAGCAAATCTTCAGGAAAGATCACCATTAAGAAGAACGGTCTGAAGAAAAAGAAGACTTACAAGGTTAAGGTCAGGGTCCTGGCAAAGGGTAACGTAGGTTACGACGCTTCTGCGCCTCAGGTAGTGACCATAAAGATCAAGCTGAAATAAACAACATGGATTCACAGGATTTAGACAAGCTCGGCAGAAACAGACCGGATGTTCTTCTTAAGAAGATCCTCAGCCTTTATGAAGTAAATAACACGGAAGAACTTCTGAGCAAAGTCGGGACCCGCGTTTTTGCGGTCTGCAACCTGGCGGAAAACCCCGATCTTAATACCCTGGCCAATAAGCTGATGTTCGATCACAATCTCTTTGTGGTCCATGTCCTTGAGTATTGCCTGCTGGGCCTCAAACTGTCCGGTGAAGACATGAACAGGTTTTATAAGATGCTGCGTTCAGATACGGTTAAGAAAAAGCCGCAGTCTGTCTTCGCGAAACTTGATGCTGAAGAAGCGCATAACGAAGAGCGTGTCAGAATGCTGAAGGAAGCTGACAAACCTGAAGAAGCATCGATCCCGGGCATGGTCTCAAAGTATATGAATACCGCTCCGGCGCCTGACCGCTATGATGACCGCCCCTGTTCCGTGGTAGCTGACACTCTTGCAGGAAACATAATCCTGGATGTGGTTGACATGTTAGTTTATGAAAGAGGTGTGTCTTTCTACGATCCTAAACTCATGTCACGCACCAGAAAATACAATGTCAGGACGAATGCTGCAAAGGCGCGTGATGCTGAGGAAGAAGCCCAAAAGGCCTTCTCCGATACTTATGTGGATATCACTGAGGATCACGGACTGACTGATGAGGAAATCCGCGCCAAGAGAGAGAATTTACTGAAACTGATAACCGAAGAAGAAAAACAGATATTGAAAGCATGACTCTTCGTTTTGGCTTTATTATTCCTTTCTGATGTGAGCCTCTTTGCTTGTATTATCAAAGTTTATTCTTACAAAAATCCCTCAAGTTCTTTTAACCTCATCTATATCATATAAGGAGTTTTGGTTTAACTGGGCGAGGTATTATATGAAGAAATTTAACAGATTTGCCGGTTTGGCAATGGCTTCGGTCATGATGCTTTCAATGGCCGCGTGCACAAAGACAGTCGGCAGCACCGGTGCCGGTAACGGAGACGCATCTGTCAAAGAAAGCACTAATGTCACTGAGAGTACAACTGCAGCTGAAAGCACAACTGTCACCGAAGCTTCGGAGAGCACTGCAAACGCAGAAGTTGAGATCAACGAAGCGAACTTCCCTGACAAAGTCTTCCGTGAGTTCATAAAAATAAAAGCCGACAAAGCCGGCAACGGAATTCTGTCTAAGCAGGAGATAGAAAACTGCCAGATGATCATGAACTTTGATGATGGCCAGCAGCAAGGCATCATTCTCAGTAAAGACATAACATCCCTGAAAGGAATAGAATTTTTAACCAGCCTCAAACGACTTGAGATCGAGGGAGAAAACCTGACAGAACTGGATCTCAGCCATAATGAAGAATTGGAACGTATACAGCTTTACCGTACCAAGCTCACTTCATTGGATCTGTCGCACAACCGCAAACTCACGTATCTTTGGCTGACTTATTGTGAAATGACCCAAATAGACTTGAGCGCAAACACCGAACTCAATGATCTTTCCATAAGTTTTGTGCCTATAAACGAAATCAACCTGAACAATAACAAAAAGCTTCAGCGTCTCGAGATCTCTGTCACAAATATAGAAAAGATCGATCTGAGCAACGCCCCGGAACTGCAAACACTTTTCCTTGAAACTGATAAACTTACCGCTTTGGATGTAAGCCATAACCCTCTTCTTGTTTATGCGCGGATCACCTGTAATAAGATCAAATCTCTCGACGTTTCGTCTTGTCCGGAACTCAACAATGTTGTTAAGAAGGGCAAAAAGACAAAAGGCGGTAACGAGTGGGAAATCAAAAAAGATAATATGACATACAGGTATCTTTTAGTTGATTCAGATTGTAAAGTCATCACCAAATGATCAAGCTCATACTTTCAGACCTCGATCATACTTTATTAAGACATGACGGCAGCGTCTCTGACGAGACGCTTTTCGTATTGGATGAATGCAGAAAACAAGGTGTTCTTTTCGCTATCGCAACCGCGAGATACTGGATCGGAGCAGAGAGATACATTAACCTGCTGAAACCCGATTTCGAGATAACGACTGACGGTACGCTGATACATTCGAATGATGAGTGCCTGTATTCATGTGAGTTTTCTGAAGAAGATACAAATCTAATCGTAAGGAGTCTTCTAAACGATGTTCCGGATGCAGAGATCACCGTTGCAAACGGTAAGACCGTTTACTGGAACAGCCTGCACATAGCTGAATCGGAAAGACTTCATAAAGCCGTATATAACGATTATTCTTCTAAGCTTAATGTACGAGCAAATAAGATCGTGGCTGAATTACCGGATGAGACTGTTGCCCTGAAGATCGCAGAACAGGCAGGCTGCAGGATCCAGTGTTACCGCGGCGAGAAATGGTATTCATTCCTTCCAAAAGGTTCAGGAAAGACTGCAGCCATTGAAGCACTGTCTAAGATAACCGGCATCAGCATTGCTGACTTTGCAGCGTTTGGCGATGACAGCAATGACGTGGAGATGCTCAGGCTCTGCGGCAAAGGTATCGCCGTTGCAAATGCGGTTCCGGATGCCATTGAAGCAGCCGATGAGATAACGCTTTCAAATGACGAGAACGGCGTAGCTCAATGGCTTAAAGATAATTGTATCGGAATATAAAAAATCAGTTTATTTCTTTCTCAAGATTAAGCCCTCTGTCATAAATACTTTGGAGCTCTTCAGCAGAAAGATATGTTCCGGTCATTGAATCATAGTCTCCGTTTGTGTCATGAAATCCACGGTTGTTTGTCAGGTTTTCTTTGGTAAAACCGTTTTTGAACTTGAAGAAAAAACTGGCACTGCCCGGCTCTTTTCCGTCTGTATCATTCTTTTTAAGATACGGCGATACAAACAATACGTGCATCCTGTTTATTCCCTGCCTAAAGATCGTTACCGTTGCCTGGCGGTCATCTGTTTTCGAAGGCGCTTTAAGTTCTGCTTTCTTAAAATAAACCCCTGTAAGACCTCTTTCAAAATAGTAATCAACACCGTCCTCGCTGATACAAAAACCCTTATCAGCTTCTTCAGCGGCATATCCGGATTCCTTTAACCCGTCAACCTTTTTGCTTATATCAAGACCGCATCCGCTCATGCCAAGCAGAATACCTGCGCTTAACAAAACCAGCACGGCTTTTTTAAGCCTGTTTACCGATATTCGAATACTCAATTTCCATCCCTCACAATATCCAATGATCTGTAATCAGAGATATAAACTTTCACCTGATCAAATACAAGCAATAGATATGGCAATCCTGAAGGAGACCAAAGCTAAAAAATCTTTGCCAGGCAGCAAAATTCGTGTATTATTGTGATAAGGCCTTTTCGCGGTATTATGCGTCCGCTGCATTTTTTCGAAGGTCGCAAAGCAGCGGACTTTTTGGTGATTAGGGGGATTTTGGGATGAAAAAGTTTGTTACAAGGCTGATGTGCGGTGTTTTGATGTCGTCTTTCATTCTTTGCGGTTGCAATAAGGTAACTGAGACGAGCGCATCAAGTGAGACCGAATCACAGACAGAGGCTACCACAACCACGGCTGAGACTGAACCGGTTGCGACAGAGGCAAAACCTGAGATCAACGTCGACAACATGATGAAGGTCTCGGATCTTTATGCTTCCAGGAAGTCTGATGAAAACAGCCCTGTAAATGTATACATAGACGGGATCAGAGGTGAAGGATCTTACTATTTTTCTGACGGTGCTTTATATTTCTGCTATACATCGTTAAACAATCTGTCAACGATCCAGGTAAAGATCCAGTCGGGAAAGATCACCGCTAATATCTCTTATGATTTCAATTATAAGGACAAGAAGATAAACGGTGAGGGAGATGCCAGCATCGTCAATTTTGAAAAATGCATTGACGACATTATCGCAGGTAACGCCTCATATATAAATGTATACGACAAATCCGGCTACGATGAATATTTCGAGAGCTTCAAAAAAGACCTCCCGATCGTATATTCAAGATTCATCGCAATGGCTGACATCGCGTTTCCTGAACTCGGTCTCAAGTTA
>JAEEGL012306985.1_pt1 | contig 23089 bp, 15 predicted proteins | sample 9134231 | NCBI WGS metagenome assembly JAEEGL01 (sample SAMN16246548, study PRJNA631951) | gut metagenome | biome: gut microbiome; feature: rumen; material: fiber-attached | host: Bos | place: Iran: Karaj | collected 2018-10
CCCAGGTCTTACGCACAAAGCCGACATGGATACAGAAACCCGTGCTGCAGCAGCAGGGGGTGTTACCACCGTTCTGGATATGCCTAATGTCTCTCCTCAAACCACCACATTATCCCTCCTCGAAGAACGCTATAAGATAGCCGCCCTGAAATGCCACGTAAATTACGGTTTCTTCCTGGGTGCCACAAATGACAATCTCCAGGAAATCCGTAACGTTGATGTTCACCGCGTGCCAGGTGTCAAGCTCTTTATGGGAAGTAGCACAGGCAACATGCTGGTAGATAAGGAGGAAGCACTCCGCAATATTTTCCGCCATTGCCCCACCCTTCTGATGACACATTGCGAGGACACCAATCGCATCAACCAGCGAATGGCAGAAGCAAAAGCCCTGTATGGCGAAGACCCGGATGTCATTCATCATCCTGAGATTCGCGATGCAGAAGCCTGCTACCAAAGTACGGAACTGGCTGTTAAGCTGGCCAAAGAAACAGGTGCCCGCCTGCATGTAGCTCATTTGACGACAGCAAAGGAACTGGATTTATTCACTCCAAACGACAAGCAGATAACTGCAGAAGCCTGCGTAGCCCATCTTTTCTTCTCCGATCAGGACTACCCCACTTTAGGCACACGCATCAAATGTAACCCTGCCATCAAGAGCATAGCAGACCGCCAGGCACTTCGTCAGGCACTCTCAGATGGCAGAATCACAGTTGTAGGTACGGACCACGCACCCCATCTCTTAAGCGAAAAGGAAGGCGGATGCTGCCGTGCTATGAGCGGAATGCCTATGGTACAGTTCAGTCTGCCTGCCATGCTGAGCCTTGTGGACGAAGGGGTGCTTACCATCCAACGTATGGTGGAACTTATGTGCCATAATCCTGCCAATCTCTTCGGGATAGAAAGGCGTGGATTTATACACGAAGGTTATCATGCCGATTTAGTTCTGCTTCGTCCCAACACACCTTGGCAGGTTACCAAGGAAATTATCCTAAGTCGCTGTGCCTGGAGCCCGTTAGAAGGAAGGACTTTCCGTTGGCATGTTGAAAGCACCTACGTCAACGGTCAACAGGTTTGGGACGGGAAACTGGTTAACCCAAGTATTTTAGGGCAAGCCGCAAGATTCAAATAATGCAGTTAAAATATCAATTATTCAAGGTCTGCAAAGGAATAATACTGTATTTTTGCATCGTAACACAAAAAAACAAAAACAAAATTACTATGAACCGTATAGTTTTCTTCGCCCTCGTTATATGCCTTCAACTGCCAATCCTGGCACAACCTCTTAAACGGACCAGCCCAGAATCGGTAGGGATGAGTTCTGCCCTACTGCATAATGCTGATGTGCCTATCCAAGCATCCATTGATGCCGGAGAGATTCCTGGTGCGGTGCTGGCTGTAGTTCGTCACGGCAAGATGGCTTATATCCAAGCCTACGGTAACAGACAGGTATATCCTACGAAGGAACCCATGACCATAGAGACTATCTTTGATATGGCCTCTTGCAGTAAATGCATGGGAACCACCATGTGTGTAATGAAGCTCTTGGAGACTGGACGCTTACGCCTGTTGGACCCTGTAAGCCGCTACATTCCCGGATTTCAGGATTGGCAATCTAAAGATGGTGGAGAGAAAACAACCATACGCATTGAGGATCTACTGACTCATACTTCCGGCCTGCTTCCTTATGCAAATGCGACGGAATTGGCACGCAAATACGGCTCGCCCAATCCAGAAGGAATGAAGGAATACATCTGTACTTGCCGTAAGGACTTTGAGCCTAAAACAGGGCTCCAGTACAGTTGTATCAACTTTATCACCCTGCAATACATTGTGGAGAAAATAACAGGACAATCCCTTCGTGATTTCGCACGAGAAAATGTTTTCGGGCCACTGAAGATGAACCATACAGACTATCTGCCTTGCGCTCCGGATGCCAATGGAGTATGGAATAATATCACTGAACCTGTATGGGCTTCCCTTATGCCTGGTCAGGACTGGCGCTCCATAGTAGCTCCTACCACTAAGCAAGAGGATGGCTCCGTACTAAGAGGTATGGTTCATGACCCGCTTGCTCGTATCATGAACGGAGGAATCAGTGGGAATGCCGGGGTTTTTAGCAATGCAGATGATATAGGCATACTATGTGCAGCCTTGCTGAATGGCGGTGAATGGAATGGTGCCCGAGTGCTGTCTCCCCTCACCGTTAAGACCATGCGTACGGTGCCTCAGCCTGTCAGTAAGTTTGGACGTGCCTTGGGCTGGGATTGTTTCAGCCCTTACGCCAGCAATAATGGCGACATTTTCTCACGCCAAACATTTTCTCACACGGGTTTTACAGGCACCAGTATTGTGATAGACCCAGAGAACGACTGTGCCGTTATCCTACTTGTCAATGCCGTGCATCCTGAAGAAGGACGATCAAGCATGATTCGCTTGCGTTCTGTAGTGAGTAACGCTGTTGCAGGAGCAATCCTGAAAAAATAGGAAAAAAGTTAGCTTAAAGCATTACATTTTATAAAAAGCAGCGAACGCCTTTATACAATACTCGTGGTCGGCACACGAGGCGGTTTCTCGCGCACTGTGCATTGCCAAGACGGGATTGCCCATATCAACTCCACGCAAAGGAAGCGAAGAGGCTAAGATGTTGCCCAAGGTGCTGCCACCAGCCACATCGCTATGATTGACAAAACGTTGGCAAGGTACACCTGCAACTTTACACAGACTAGCAAAGACGGCTGCGGAAGCAGCGTCGCTGGCATACTTCTGTGCTGCATTGAACTTGATAACCGGTCCTCCACCAAGAACGGGATGATTGGTGGGATCGTACTTATCTGAGTAGTTAGGATGCCAAGCGTGAGCATTGTCGGCAGAAATCATGAAGGCCTTCTCTACTGCCTGATAGAACCCCTCCAGAGTGTCGTCCTGAGCCAGAACAATACGTTGCAGGATGCTTGCCAAGAAGGGACTTCCCGCTCCTTGCTTTGTCTGACTGCCTGTTTCCTCGTTATCGAAAATGGCCAATACCTGAGTGGTTTCAGGAATATTACCACCTGTTTGCAACAAAGCTTGAAGACCGGCATGAACCATACTCAAGTCGTCCAGACGTCCGCTGGAAAGAAACTCGTTATGCACGCCAAATGTACAGGCTGGAGTGGCATCGTAGAGATAGAGGTCGAAATCAAGAACTTCTTCGGGTTTGCACTTAACCTCCTGACAGATAACGTTCATAAGCAGATTGCCCTTCTCCAACTCGTTCTGCACAATGCCAAGAATGGGCAGCATATCCTTTTGCTTTGACAGCTTTACGCCATCGTTTACCTGACGGTTAAAGTGAATAGCCAGATTGCTTATCTGCATCAAACGCTGATGGCAGAAAAGCAAACGTGTTTCAGGATTCATAGCATCTTTGCCTGTTACTATTACCCTTCCTGCCAAAGACAAAGGTCTATCGAACCATGTGCTCATGATGGGACCGCCATAAACCTCTGTGTTCAGTTTGGTGATACCACCCTCACAAGTCATCTCGGCATTGGGCTTGATGCGGAATGTTGGCGAATCGCTATGCGCACAGATGACATGAAAGCCGTTCTGGGAAAGTTTCTTACTTCCCATACGGAACGCATAGAGGGAAGAATCGTTCTTGGTAACAAAGAACTGACTGCCCGGCTTTACATCAGTAATGGGATTCTTTGCATCAAACTCCTGAAAGCCAGCCTCCAGGAGTTTTTTACGCAATGTATCTACAGCCAGAAAATTTACTGGCGAGCTATCTAAAAAAGAAAGAAGATCTTGTATCATAATGTTTATCAGAACTTAATGCCAAGCGTACAAGTAATACTGTGACGAGTCAGGTCGACAGGAACAGGTGCCAAATAAGTATTAGCCAAATCTGGATTAGCTTGACTGAAAGCTGAAGTCGGACTTGTAAAAGAATCATCAAAAGCATAGAAATCAGCTTTCTGACTACGAATCTTGTATGCCAAATCGAAATAGAAATGTTTCCATTTGTAACCCATACCAATACCCAGAATATGAGTGGGCTTTGTAACCATATAATTGGTACGGGTTATATAATCCATCGCAGCACTATTGAGAATAACCTGATCAAAGTGAGCATCCTTGTCATAAACAGATGATGTATAGTTATATCCCAAACGGAATGCTAAGGGCGCGATGGGACGGAACTCCATTCCAGCACGGATGGTATGAACAGCCCTGAGGCTCTCACGAGTATGTTCGCTCATGTCAACATCTACTGCTCCGCCAAATGTGTCATAATACTTGGGATAGCGTTGATTCATGTCCTTGTAATTAGCTAATTCGTAATCCACATCCCAAGCAAACATGGTACCAACGGTACTTCCCATGCTGGCGCGGAATTTCCATGGGGTGCGAGGATTATAATCCAAGTAACTTTCAACCTGACGGGAACGTTCTCCTGTATATTCATCTGTATAATCCATCAATACGCTACTCTTTAGCTTATACCATGTGGGAGATTCAATAGCAACTCCTATACGGAATGAATTATCCTCGAAAGGACGGACAATACCACCAAGTTTGAAATTGAATCCATATCCATGAATACGGTAATCGTTCCAAATGCTATAATCACCGAAATGTGTTTCACCTTTTTCATCAGTATATTCGCTAGCTTCGAAATACTTAGTCCATGAATCGTAATGAAGATTGTCAACACCAAATGTTAAGCCTAAAAATGCCCGGTCTTTAATATTTGTACTAAAATTGAACTCAAAAGCACGAAGCGAGCCTTCGCTGTGATGTGTGAATTGATTATAATCGCCATAAAACTTATTATAATAATACTTCTGGCCACTTTGTGACACATCTGAAGTTAAAGCACCATTGTCAACTGCCAGTCCTGTCAGGTTCCAGTCTGTATCAAATCCTTCTGTTGCCAATTCTGCTAACTGATCCATCTGGCTAATAAGAATGGGATTGTTAGGGTCACTATCAGCATAGAAGTTACTATGGAAATTCTTTTTCTTCTGATAATTGAAAGCGAAGTTGACGTAAGGACAAACATCAGATTCGGTTTTGAAATTGTAAACAAAACCTATCTGGTCAAATGTTCCAGTACCCCTACGCTCTTCAGTAATCTTATTTTTGTTCCAAAGTCCACCAAAAGTAAGGGCCACATCACTCTTACGGAACAGTCCTATACCAGCTGGATTCCAACCAATTACGCTCATGTCTGCTCCAAGAGCACCCATAGCACCACCCATTCCTACGAAACGTGCTGTACCTACAACATCATCAGAACTGTTGAGGGTTTGCTCATTCAAATATGTATCTTGTGCAACTGCCGACAAAGAGCAGAATAAAATGAATAATGATAATAACTTCTTCATAACTTTATCTATTTAACGCTAACGATAAAGGGAACGTTAACTATCTCAAAACTTTAAACTTTAAACTATAAACTTTACTAGGACACTTATCTTCCGCCACGGCCACCACCGCCGCCACCACGTGAACCACCGCCGCCAAAGCCGCCTCCGCCGCCGAAGCCGCCACCACGTGAACCGCCGCCAAAGCCGCCACCACCAAAGCTGCCACCACGTGAGCCACCGCCAAAGCCGCTGCTTGATGAAGAACTACGAGTAGTAGTGGATGGTGTAGAACGATATGTTCCATTACTTCTGGAAGTCTGATTTGAACTCCTAGTAGTTGTTTCTGAACGAGAAGTTCCTCTTTCAGAACGTGGTGTATATCCTTCACGATTGGTTACAGAATTACGAGTTCCCCTTGAGGTTGCAGTTCGACCATCTGCCCTAACATTCCCAGGACGAGAAGATGATGAGTAACCATAGCGTGAAGAAGTACCTCTGCCGGTATATCCGTTCATTCGTTGTCCACCATTTCTGTAAGCAGGATTAACCGTATGATGTACGTAGCCTCCACCATAATAACGAGGATAGTGATAATATCCATGATAATAACCAGGGTGAACCCAGGTGTGATGATAGTGCCAACCCCAACCCCAGTCGTACCAGCTATAATAGCCATGACGGTAATAGGGAGCATACCATCCGTACCAAGGATCATACCAGGGATCGTACCATCCGTAACAATAATCCCAATACCAGGGATCAATAAAAACTACTCTATGATAACGACCTAAACGTGAAGCGTAAGTATAGTCGTCCTCGTAGAAATTCTCGTCTTCGTAGTACTTCCCGTCCTTTTCCTTACTATAGACGTATGTCTGTTCCTGATTGGTACTGTCAAGACTGGTAACGTACAACGTATCATTAACAAGTTTGGCAACAACCTGACTGTTATTGTTACCACGTCTGTTATAGTCATCAACATCACGAAGCTGACCAGTATGATAATCTGCTTCTGATTCACTGTCTTGAACAGGTCTGACAACCTTAACAGGTATTACATTCTGAGCAGCAGATTTAGAAGTAGCCTTCTTAGCCGCCTTCTTCTTGCCAGAAACAAAATACATATCATCATCGTCAACGTCCTGAGCATTAACAGTAACTGTAACACCCAAAAACATGAGCAGAATAAATAAATACCATTTCATAACATCGAGTTTTAATTGTTTTCAGTGCAAAGTTAGTTCTTATCCGTGAAACTGCCAAAAGGATTTTGCCTAATTTGATGAGGAAATTTCCCAAATTAGGAAATATATGTAAATTTGGCTTCGCCGATGATACTCTCGTTGACTTTGTCATCCTAATTCACGACTCGGCAAAAAGATAATAAACTCTCTTTTGCTCTCGCTGTTTTTTCGGTTCGGAAAATAAAATGGACTTTTCTTTCACTTTTCGCTCATTTATGCGTATCTTTGCATACTGTTATGAGATACTACGAGGTAAACTTTACAATAGAACCATACTTGGAGGACTACGCTGATGTGTTTTCCGCATTACTGGCAGAAATAGGTTTTGAGAGTTTTATTCCAACGGATAAAGGTCTTACAGCTTATATCCAACAGAATATGTTTGATGCAAGGAAAATGTCCCAAACCATAGAAAATTTCCCTATACAGGGAATACAAATAAGCCATGAAACCGTTGAAGCTGAATATGAAGACTGGAATGCTGTATGGGAAGAGGAGGGTTTCCACCCTATCATAATAGATGATAGGATTGTAATCCACGATGTTAAACACTCAGATGTACCTAACCTGCCCTACGATATTGTTATCTCTCCTAAGTTAGCCTTTGGGACAGGCAGCCATCAGACCACCCGTATGATTTTGCGTGAGCTGTCAAAACATGACCTTACCGGCTGGAATGTTATTGATGCAGGAACAGGAACGGGTATTTTATCCATAATGTGTATTAAGAAGGGGGCCTCTGAAGTGTTTGCTTACGACATAGATGAGTGGAGCGTGGAAAACACAAAAGATAACTTGCTTTTGAACGGCATACACAATGAAGTTCGTGTAGTATTAGGAGATGCTACTGTTCTGGATAAAACTAACCACGCAGATCTGGTGATAGCTAACATTAACAGAAATATTCTCCTAAACGATTTACATTCTTTTTGCTCCAAATTGGGCAAAAAAGGTCTTTTATTAATCAGCGGATTTTATACAGAAGATTCACCAATACTGATAGAGGCTGCCAGTAAAGAGGGGCTTATATTAACAAAGAAGGACGTGGACGAGAACTGGTGTATGCTGCTGTTGGAGAAACAATAACAGGAGAAATCATTCAAAACGGATGCTCTTGGCTGGATGTATATTGGAAATAAGATAGCTGGGAACTATCAAAGCTAATATACATATTAGAAGCGTTGCAATATTAATAATAAAGAAATACCACCAATTCACACAAACAGGAACAGCATCCACGTAATAAACAGCAGAATCGAGATGAACCACCTGCCATTGTTTTTGGATAAAAATAAGAACGGCGGCTAAAAGATTTCCTATTATTAATCCTCTCAAAACAATAAACGAGCTGAAATACAAAAATATATGACGCATACTTGAATTATTTGCGCCAAGTGCTTTCATCACACCGATAAAAGTAGTTCGTTCAAGAATTATAATCAGCAAGCCGCTTATCATAGTAAATCCTGCCACACATACCATAAGGATCAAGATAACCCAGACATCCAAGTTAAGTAATTGAAGCCAGGCAAAGATTTGGGGATACATCTCAAGAATAGTCATACTGGTATAATATTCCCCATATGAATCCTGTGTTCTATTTATATTATTTATAATATATGTGTTAGCCTCGTTTAAACGACCAAAATCTGTAAGCTTTATTTCTGCGCCAGAAAACTGGTAGGGATCATAACCAAGTATCTTCTGAACAGTGGAAACATCAGTAAAGACAAGTTTATTGTCGAAATCTGTAAGATTGGTACAGTATATGGCAGAAACGGTAAACCTGCGTGCCTTAATATTATCCTCGAAAAAATAGGCATATACAGAAGAACCAAGACTGAGGTTCAACTGCTTAGAAAGAGACTGCGAAATTATCAGTTTGTTAGTTGAAACAGTATCTTGGAAAGGGGTGATCTCACCATCTACCAGATGATTACGAAAGAAACTATAATCATAACGCGAACCGACCCCCTTAAATACTATGCCCCTAAATGCATCATCCGTTTTAAGCATTCCAGGTTTCAGGCAAAAGGGTGCTATGTATTTGGCACCAGGTATAGAATCCAACAAAAAGAATGTCTCCTCGTTAAATACTATAGGTTCATATTGTTCCGAACTCTGGCTGTCATAATTTAATATCTGAATATGAGAGCCAAAGCCTATAACCTTATTCCGAATTTCATCCTGGAAAGCAAGTACGATACTGGTACTAATTAACATTGTAGCCACTCCTATTGCAACGCCAAGTGTTGCAATACGAATGGCTGGTTTAGAGACACGTTTTACGTCATCAGTATGTTGGAACAGCCTACGGGCAACGTACCATGTAAACATATCTCTTAATTAAATGCTAATATTGACTATTTAAGTGTTGTGCCAGGATAAGCTTCAAGGGCTTTGCGCAAGACAAAAAGAGCACGTGTCAAATCTTCTTTCTTAAGAACATAGGCAAGTCTGACTTCGTCGCGTCCAGAACCTGGAGTTGTATAAAAGCCGGCCGCTGGGGCCATCATAATAGTCTCACCTTCGTAATTAAAATCGCTAAGACACCAAGCACAGAATTTTTCAGCATCGTCAACCGGCAGCCTGGCTACTGTATAGAAAGCTCCCATAGGAATTGGGCTATAAACACCAGGAATACGGTTCAGTCCGTCAATCAGACATTTCCTGCGTTCAACGTACTCATCATACACCTCACGACCATATTCCTCTGGTTCATCAAGGCTTGCTTCCGCTGCAATCTGACCAATCAATGGTGGACTAAGACGAGCCTGACAGAATTTCATGACAGCCTTCCTAACCTCAATATTCTTGGTAATGAGGGCTCCGATTCTGATTCCACATTCACTATATCGTTTGCTAACAGAGTCAATTAAAACAACGTTGTTCTCAATGCCTTCGAGATGACAGGCACTGATATACGGACTTCCTGTGTAAATGAATTCACGATAAACTTCATCAGAAAACAGGTAAAGATCATATTTCTTTACAAGATCCCGGATTTGATTCATTTCGCGCCTTGTGTACAAATAACCAGTTGGATTATTTGGATTACAAATCAGAATAGCACGTGTCTTCTCATTGATAAGCTCTTCGAACTTTTCAACCTTGGGCAATGAGAATCCCTCTTCAATAGTGGTAGCAATTGTTCTAATTACAGCACCTGCAGATATGGCAAAAGCCATGTAGTTAGCATAAGCTGGTTCAGGGACAATAATTTCATCACCAGGGTTTAGACATGCCAAAAAAGAAAACAGAACCGCCTCTGAACCACCACTTGTAATAATAATATCATCAGCCGTGAGGTTAATGTTGTACTTTGCATAATAACCTACCAGTTTCTTGCGATAACTGAGGTAACCCTGACTGGGACTGTATTCAAGTATTTTACGATCAATATTATGAATTGCGTCAAGAGCAGCTTTAGGCGTAGGAAGATCAGGCTGTCCAATATTAAGATGATAAACATGAACTCCACGTTCCTTTGCAGCGAAAGCCAATGGCGCAAGTTTGCGAATTGGCGATTCGGGCATTTCAAAGCCACGTACAGATATCTTTGGCATTCTACTAAACTAATTTCAGATTTAAAATGATTATTATTCTTTTACTTTCTTAAGTACACATGCTGTACGGGCAGGCAAATATAACTGAAGCCATCCTTTGTTATCGCGTGCCAATACATTATCATAATTGGTTAAGTGCGTTATCTTGTCATCATTAAATCCATTTCCACCATATGCCACATCATCAGTATTAAGCAAATATTCATACGAACCTTGCTTTACCATAAAACCATAGCCGCAATATGACCTTGTAGGACTGAAGTTGAAGAAGAATAGAAGCTCTCCTCTTTGGTAAGCAAATACCTGATCTCCATCATTATGCCAAATCTCCTGAACAGGTTGCTTCTCGAAATGCTTCTGTTTCTTGATTAACTTCAACATAGCTATATCAAAGTCATTCAGATAATGATAACAAAGTGACTTGTCGTCAACAAGATTCCATTGTCTGCGTGCATACTTATAACTCCAACCATTACCCTCTCTTGGGAAATCAATCCACTCTGGATGTCCGAATTCATTACCCATAAAGTTTAGATAACCTCCGTTTATAGTACTTGCTGTAAGCAGACGAATCATCTTATGTAAAGCTATTCCGCGTTCAACGGTGGACGTCTGATCCCCTTTCTTAAAGTGCCAATACATATCGGCATCAATAAGGCGGAAGATAATGGTTTTGTCACCTACAAGTGCCTGGTCATGACACTCAGCATACGAAATAGTCTTTTCATCTTTTCTGCGGTTTGTTAATTCCCACAACATAGAACTTGGTTTCCAGTCCTCATCTTTTAACTCCTTTATGGTTTTAATCCAGAAATCAGGAATATTCATAGCCATACGGTAATCAAAACCATATCCGCCATCCTTTATTGGGGCTGCAATTCCTGGCATGCCACTAACCTCCTCTGCGATAGTTATTGCATGCTTGTTAACCTGATGAATAAGATCATTTGCCAAGGTCAGATAAGTAATTGCATTGCCATCCTGGTGTCCATTATAGTAGTCGGGATAACCGTTAAAACTTTCCCCAAGACCATGGCTGTAATATAACATGGAAGTAACACCATCAAAACGGAAACCATCAAAATGGAACTCTTCAAGCCAGTATTTGCAATTTGAAAGAAGGAAATGTATGACTTCATTTTTACCATAATCGAAACACAAACTGTCCCAGGCTGGGTGTTCATGAAGATCTCCTGAATAGAAATACTGGTAGGGGTCACCGGCAAAGTTTCCCAATCCCTCGTTCTCGTTCTTTACTGCATGACTATGAACAATATCCATAATGACTGCTATACCCTTGGCATGGGCAGCGTCAATTAAAGATTTCAATTCCTCGGGCGTTCCAAATCTACTGCTTGCTGCAAAGAAACTGCTTACATGATACCCGAAACTTCCATAATAGGGATGTTCCTGTATGGCCATAATCTGAATGCAATTGTAACCTAACTTGGCTACACGAGGCAAAACATTATCACGAAACTCGGTATATGTTCCTACCCTCTCTGCATCTTGTCCCATTCCTATGTGACACTCATAAATCAACAGAGGATCAGTATCGGGCTTAAACTTGGGATGAGCCCACACGTACTTTTCTTCTGGGTCCCAAACCTGAGCACTAAATAGGTGTGTCTCCGGGTCTTGGACAACTCTGTTAGCCCATGCTGGTATACGCTCTCCACAACCGCCTTCCCAATGAATAATTAACTTGAAGTGTGTTCCGTGGCGAAAATTCTTGTTCTTAATCTTTAACTCCCAATTTCCTGTACCTTTCAACCGTTTCATGGCATATTTGGCACTTTCCTTCCAATCATTGAAATCACCAACAACAAAAATATCGATTGCATTGGGAGCCCACTCTCTAAGAACCCAAGTATCATCTATTTTATGAAGACCAAAGTAAAGATAACCTGAGGCAAAATCATTTAAAGAACCTTTTTCGCCTACTAATTGTACCTTTTTATCAAGATATGCCTGATATCTGCCATTTATCGCCTCTGTAAATGGTTCAAGGTAAACGTCACTTTTTATTAACTTTAGTTGATGTTGTGTAACTCCAGCAGATACCTTAGCTTTTTTCCCTGTTGATGTTACAGTTTTCTTGGTGGTAGCTTTAGTGCGAGCCATAATATAATGTTTTATAATTTACACTGATATAGTTGTATGGTTATATTTAATTTTCTTCTGACGTGATTTTAGGAATATCATTAAGATAGGTTACTCTTTTTGTTATTGCACCGCTCTTGTCTTTTTCTATGAATTCTCCATTTCGTTTATCCAGATGATATTCACCCTCAGACCTTACTCCGTCGGCATCTTCCTGAATACCATATCCTTCCTTCAGTCCCTTCTGGAATTTACCTTTAAATTTTACTCCGTTAGCTTGGCGTAAAATGCCATTACCATCCATCAGGCCATTTGCCCAATTACCATCGTATATATCTCCGTTTGCCCACGTGTACTTACCTGCACCATGAGGTTTGTTGGCCTTCCAGTTACCTACATACGTAGCACCAGAATTCCATGTAAAGGTGCCATAGCCTGTTTGTTCTCCATTTAAGAAATGACCAACATATTTGTCACCATTTGGAAAAATGAATATGCCTTCCCCTGTTCTTTCGCCATGAGAATACTGCCCTTCATACTTTGACCCATCGGCGAATGTATATATTCCCTTGCCGTGTTGTTTGTCATTTTGCCATTCGCCTGTGTATGTATCTCCGGAAGAGTAAGTAAATGTTCCTCTCCCGTTTTTCTTGTTTTCCTTCCAGTTGCCTTCGTATTTATTTCCATCGTTCCAATCAAACACTCCATACCCATCCTTCATATCAGCTTTCCACTGACCATTGTATGTTGCACCATTGGAATAAGTATAAATGCCTTTCCCTTCTCTTTTATCTTGAATCCAGTCTCCTGAGTAAACATCCCCATTATAGTAGTACATAGTACCTTCACCCTGCTGGAAATCACGAAACCAAAGTCCCTCGTATTTATTGTTGTTTGAAAAATAATAGGTACCTAAACCATGCTGTTGGTCTTGGAACCACTCTCCATCATACTTTTCTCCATCAGCAAACTGATATACCCCGTGACCTTCTCTTTTCCCTTTCACATAATTACCTGTATGGACATCACCATTAGGGAAAGTTGTTGTACCCTTTCCATAAGGTTTTCCTTTCATCATCTCGCCCTGATATTCACCACCTGCAGAGAAGGTATAATTCCCAATTTTTATTTGCTGAGAATAAATATGAGAAAACAATAATGTAAAAATTGTTAGTATATATAGTCTTTTCGAACCCATCCTAAATTTATTTTGTGACAAATTTACATATAAGATATGATATGACAAAATCTGTAAATAAACTTTAAGTGTTTTTAAATAAAATGCCTCATTAATGAACGATTAATATAAAAACATTTTGTAAAACATTATCAGTTTGTTAAATCGTCTAGCATAACCTCATCTATTTCCTCGCCATCCTCAAACTCATCATCATAAGAAGCACAAGGATTAAAATTACCTGGTACACTGAAGTTTTCTGCAGATGAATAATGCAAGCTACTGTCAGCATATATTTTTTGCAGGAAATAAGCTGCAATAGGTAATGCTGCACTCGCGCCCTGACCCACAGCCATTGATGCAAAGTGAATATCCCTCTCTTCTCCACCAACCCAAGCACCGAAAGTCAACGAAGGTGTATATCCTACAAACCAACCGTCGGAGTTGTCATTCGTCGTACCCGTTTTACCGCCCATAGGTGCATGTATTTTATAGCGTCCACGCATTCTGCCACCCGTTCCGCCATCCATTACACCACGCATCAGTGTTATCATCTTATAAGAAGATTCCTCAGAAATGACCTCATGAACACGAGGAAGAAATTCCGCAATAATATTACCTTCAGCATCTTCAATTCTGGAGATGTACATTGGTATTCTCCTGACTCCTTTCATTGGAAATGCAGAATACGCACCTACCATTTCAGAAACAGAAATATCACAAGGTCCTAAACAAAGAGACATTGAGGGTACAACATCTTTGTTAAGGATTCCATATTCATGAATAAGTCGTACAAGTGCTGAAGGAGACATCTGGTTCATTAACCAAGCCGAAATCCAGTTGTTACTGGTTGCCAACCCCCATTTAAGTGTAACCATCTCACCATATCTTGCCCGACTTCCGTTTCTTGGAGTCCATGTCTTATTGCCAACCTGATATGTTTGCTGAATGTTAGGAGCTTCATCACAGGGACTCCAACCGTTTTCCATCGCAAGTGAATATAAATACGGTTTTATAGTTGAGCCCACTTGTCTTCTACCCTGGGTGCACATGTCATATTGGAAATGCGAGAAGTCCGTTCCTCCAACATAAGCTTTTACTGAACCGGTTTCATTGTCCATAACCATAAAACCTGTTCTCAGGAATCTCTTGTAGTATTTAATGCTATCCGATGGTGTCATAACAGTATCAATTTCCCCAAGAGGAGAATATACCGTCATTTCTGTTGGTGTATTGAAAGCATCTTCAATTTCAGATTCAGAATAACCATCAGATTTCATCTGAATATATCTGGCACACTGATGTTTGGCACGTTGGAATTTTTTCACCACTTCATCTGCACTTAAGACACTGGCATAAGGTGCATTTTTATTTGACTTTAATTCTTTGTCAAAAAGCGGCTGAAGTTCTTCGACAACATGTTTATGAACAGCCTCCTCTGCGTATCGTTGCATCCTGCTGTCTATTGTTGTATAAACTTTCAGTCCGTCGGTATATATATTATAAGGTGTACCGTCTCGTTTAGTATTTTTGTTGCACCAGCCAAATACAGGATCTGTTTCCCATGCCAGAGAATCTTCATAATACTTTTGATTCTGCCAACTTGCATAATCACTTCTGGAAGGTTTTTTTGCCATCAATATCTGTCTGAGGTAATCACGCAAGTAGGCTGCAGTACCTTCTTTATGATCAACTCGATGGAAATTCAATAGCAATGGCTCAAGTTTTAACCGGCTGGCCTCATCGGATGTAAGATAGCCTACCTTTTCCATTTGAGAAAGAACAACATTCCTGCGTTGCTCACATCTTTCTGGATTTCTAACCGGGTTAAAATAACTTGGATTCTTACACATTCCTATTAGTGTTGCACTTTCAGTAATGGTTAAGTCCTTTGGATCTTTACCAAAATATGTTTTTGCTGCAGTCTTAATACCGACCGCGTTATGTAAGAAGTCAAAATGGTTAAGATACATCGTAAGAATTTCTTCCTTCGTATAATATCTTTCCAGTTTTAAAGCAATAACCCATTCGATGGGTTTCTGAAGCATTCTCTCCTTAACGTTTTCAGCTTTTTCAGAATATAACTGTTTGGCAAGCTGTTGTGTTATCGTACTTCCACCTCCTGCACTTTTCTGCATGAACAACCCACGTTTGACAATAGCTCTAAAGAGTGCCTTTATGTCTATACCGCTATGTTCATAAAAACGCTCATCTTCCGTAGCTATAAGCGCTTGGATTACTGAGGGAGAAATATCGTCATAGCCAACAAATATCCTATTTGCCCTACTATAACTCCATGTGCCTATTAATTTACCATCAGATGATACTACCTGTGATGCAAACTTATTAACTGGATTCTCCAATTCCTCGATTTCCGGCATATAACCAATATAGCCAGTAAATATACAATAAAAGATGCCTCCGAGGGCAAGAACCAGCAATATATATATAATCCACAAATACAGAAAGAATCGTTTCCTCATAATAGCGAATATTTGGCGGCAAAGTTACAACAATTATTTGATTAAATCCCCAAATTGGAACAAAATAACACACATTATTTATCTACTATGGCATGTATTTGTTTGTAACAAAAAAAATGTATAATTTTGAAACCCGAAAATAAACATATAACATTTCTCGGATAAATATGGAAACAAGAAGTCTCGTAACTATTGCCAAACATACCAAAGAGAAACTTCAGTATCTCATTGAAATGGCTCAGGAGTTTGAAATGCATCCCAACAGGAAAATCTTGGATGGGAAAATAGTCGCCACATTGTTTTTTGAACCCAGTACTCGAACCAGATTGAGTTTTGAGACAGCGGCAAATCGTTTAGGGGCTAAAGTTATAGGATTTGCAGACCCAAAAGTCACAAGCGGCACAAAGGGCGAAACCTTAAAAGATACCATTATGATGGTTTCGAACTACGCAGATATAATAGTCATGAGACATTATCTGGAAGGAGCAGCCCAATACGCAAGTGAGGTATCTCCTGTCCCCATAGTTAATGCCGGTGATGGTGCCAATCAGCATCCTAGTCAGACTATGCTTGATCTTTACTCTATATATAAAACGCAAGGTACACTTGAAGATCTGAACATTTATTTGGTAGGTGACTTGAAATATGGACGTACCGTTCACAGCATAATTACTGCTATGCGTCATTTTAATCCTACTTTTCACTTCATAGCACCTGATGAGTTGGCTATGCCCGATTATTATAAAATGTATTGTAAAAAATACAACATCAAATTCTTTGAACATCAGGATTTCGACTCTCACACAATTGCTGATGCCGACATTCTTTACATGACCAGAGTACAACGTGAACGTTTTACTGATTTGGAAGAATATGAAAGAGTGAAGGACCGTTATCTGCTGAAGAAAGATATGCTTTTCCGTGCTCGCGCAAACATGAAAATCCTACATCCGTTACCTCGTGTCAATGAAATTGAATACAGTATAGACAATACGCCATATGCATATTACTTCCAACAGGCACGTAACGGATTGTATGCCAGACAAGCATTAATCTGCGATGCTTTAGGAATAACATTAGATGACATTAAAAACGACAAAACAATTATCTCATGAAACGTCAGGAATTACAAGTTGCAGCACTTGAAAATGGTACTGTAATAGATCACATACCATCATCAAAGATATTTGAAGTCATCAACCTGCTTCATCTTGAGAAAGTTAGTACTTCTGTTACTATCGGCATTAATCTCAAAAGCAAGAAGATGGGACATAAAAGCATTCTTAAGATAGCCGACAGGTTCTTCACAGACGAAGAGCTGAACCAGCTCTCTGTAGTAACGCCAAATGTATCTTTGGCAATCATTCGTGACTTTGAAGTGGTTGAGAAAAAACAAGTTAAGATGCCAGACGAACTTGTCGGCATCATTAAGTGCGACAACCACAAATGTATTACCAATAACGAACCCATGCAAACACATTTTCATGTATTAGACAAAGAGAAGGGAATTCTGCAATGCCGTTATTGCAATAGAGAAGTTACACTGAATGATGTAAAATTAATCTAAAATAGAAGATTTATTATAAACTCAGGTATTTTCATTTATGGAAAAAGACACGACTATCTTCTCACTAATTGAGAAAGAACATCAGCGTCAGATGCGTGGCATAGAGCTTATTGCATCAGAGAATTTTGTTAGTGATCAGGTAATGGCAGCCATGGGTTCATGTCTGACAAACAAGTACGCAGAGGGCTATCCTGGAAAGCGTTATTACGGAGGATGTCAGGTTGTTGATGAAGTTGAACAACTTGCCATAGACCGTGTAAAGGAGCTCTTTGGAGCAGAATATGCAAATGTTCAGCCCCATTCAGGTGCTCAGGCAAATGCTGCTGTATTTTTAGCTTGCCTGAATCCTGGTGACACTTTCATGGGACTTAATCTGGATCATGGTGGTCATTTAAGTCATGGTTCTTTAGTTAATACCAGCGGTATCATTTACAAGCCTATTGGTTATAACCTTAATAAAGAAACAGGTAGGGTAGATTACGATGAAATGGAGCGCCTCGCTCTAGAACACAAACCTAAAATGATTATAGGTGGCGGTTCAGCCTATAGTCGTGAATGGGAGTACGCCCGTATGCGTAAGATTGCTGACGCTGTCGGTGCCATCCTTATGATAGATATGGCTCACCCCGCAGGACTTATCGCAGCCGGATTACTTGATAACCCCGTAAAGTATGCTCACATTGTAACCAGTACAACGCACAAGACCTTGCGTGGTCCTCGTGGTGGTATTATTTTGATGGGTAAGGATTTTGAGAATCCATGGGGAAAGAAGACACCTAAGGGAGAAATCAAGATGATGTCTGCCTTGATTAACAGTGCTGTATTCCCAGGTATTCAAGGTGGTCCACTCGAGCATGTTATTGCTGCCAAGGCAGTTGCCTTCAGCGAGGCGTTATCTCCCGCATTCAAAGAGTGGGCTGTACAGGTTAAGAAGAATGCAGCCGTTCTTGCAGATGAGTTAATAAAGCGTGGTTTCAACATCGTCTCAGGTGGAACAGACAATCATTCTATGCTGGTTGACCTAAGGAACAAATATCCTGATTTGACTGGTAAGGTTGCAGAAAAGGCTCTTGTTGCAGCAGATATTACCGTCAACAAGAATATGATTCCGTTTGATACACGCAGTGCTTTCCAGACAAGTGGTATCCGCCTTGGAACACCAGCTATAACAACACGTGGTGCTAAAGAAGATCTTATGGTGAAGATTGCAGACTTTATTGAGACTGTTCTTAATTCACCTGAAGATGAGAATGTAATTGCTCAAGTACGCAGTGAGGTTAATGCCATCATGGCAGATTATCCTCTCTTTGCATATTAAATATTAATTGGAGCGGAGGAGTTTGTCAATTTCTTCAAACTCCTTCCCTCTATTCAGGAACAAATAGATACGATATAAGTGTCTTCCCCATCTTTCCTTATTTTCAGGCTCTAACTTCCTTACCATCTCCATGCAAGGCTGAGCTTTTCTGTACAAACTTTCTATTGCCTTTTTGTCCTCCAAACATCTGGGGTCTGTAATATCCGTACAGGCACCATCCTGACGAATTAACGCAAGGTTCAGGAATGAAATACCTTTATTATAATAAGCATCTGTAAAGGTACTGTCACGGCGTATTGTGCTGTCAGAATACTCTATGGACTTTTCGTAATCGTTCTCAGCAAGTTTAATCTTTGATTTAGAATACCAGTATAACGGCTCTTTTGGATCCAGGGTTATTAAAGAATCTGCTAATGCTATGCCTTCTTTAAACAATCGCTTCTCACAATAAATATCAGTTAAGTTAACGAAGAAATAATCATGGTCAGGGTACTTGCGAACACCCTTCAAAAGATCTTCCTCGTAGGCTTTTTCATCATTAAGTGCTTGATGAGAACGGCACTTGTATTCCTGAAGAACGGCACCATCACTTTCTCCTACTACATCAAAGGCTTTATCGATATATTTCAGCGTATTTGTATACTGACCTAATTTATAGCTGGAGAAGGTGGCCCAGTAGGCAACCTTAGAAAGCATATCATCCGAAGGTTGCGTATAGGACGAATAAGTATCAAAGAAGTTGTATGCCGTTGCAAAATCATTCTTTGCAAGATAGAATTTTCCGCCATTCAATATGTTGGCAAGGTGTTTTGAGCGTAAGTTGTTTGTTCTCGATTTGTACTTTAGCTTAATGATACCATTTGGCAATGGGATGGCATCTACACTGTCGCATTTGTACAAATTTCCAAACATATTAAGTAATGTATTAAATAGTACCGCAGTATCAGTGGCTTGTTTAAGATAGGCCTTCATGTTCTGAACGCTATTGGAAGATTCATCCAAAAGGGCACAAGTATAATAGATATTTGCCTTTTCCTTAACAGATAATTTGTCTCTATTTAATGCGCCAAGGAGATTATTCTTGGCATTGTCTTGACCACTTGAATTCTTAATTGCCAGATTTGCAGCTTTATATAATGTTCCCATCTTAACCTCTTTGGGAGCATCTTTTTTCTTAGTTGAAGAATATACAGGCACTTCTAAGAAACCAAGAAAAACAAATAGTAGGATAAAGTTCTTTATCTTAAACATGCTAATCTGAATAATATTTTGCTCACTTTTAACAAATAATGTTGAGAGTAAGTGTAGGTAAAACGCTTACTCCCAACATATATATTTTACCTATTACTCAAAATTAATCGCCAATCAATTTAGACATTTCTGAAGCTTTTGCGGCATTACCGGTTACGGTATAGCACTGCTTTAGCTCATAAGCCCACTTCTCTGGCTCATCGGGTGTACATTCGCGGGCTTTTTCGAAGAAAGGAATTGCTTCTCCGAAGAGTTTCTTTGTCTTCTCGAGTGTTTCCTTTGCCTTTTGCTGATTCTTTATAGAACTGATGGTATTGTTCAGATCCAAAGCTTCGCGATACCTGCAAAGACCACACTGATACCAAGAGTCATAGGAGTCGCTCTTTATCTCAGTACATTTCTTATATAAGGCCAATGCTTCTTCATACTTATTGTTTGCAAACAATGCATAAGCTTTACCATAGTTAGCAATGTACAAGTTGGGATCAACAGCCAAAATAGCATCTGCATATTCTACCATCTTTTCTTTACCCTGCTTCTGGTAGTATGCGAGCAACATCTGAACATAATCGTTATTCTTTGCAGGTTCCTTTATTGTTTCTTCACGCAGATAATTTGCCCAAGAGGCTGTATCACCTTTTTCCAGATAAGATAAAATCTTTACCTGACGAGTACCTTCCGCACCATCAGCAAACTCCATTGCCTTGTCATAATACTTATCCATAACATCATACATCTTGGCTTCATGAGCAGTATGGTAAGCATAATATGCAATCTGAGATTCACCAATAGGCATTTTTACCTGATCTGCAACTTCAGGATAGGTTTTTGTATAATTCATAGACTGCTCGTATGCCTTCAAAGCCAAATCTGGCTTGTGTGAAGAGGCAAGGAACTGAGCTGCATAAATATAATATACACCACAACTGGCCAGATTCAGTTGTTTTGCTTTAAGATAAGCTTCGTTTCCAGTCTCTCCCTTAACAACCTTTGTGTACTTCAACTCGTTGTGAATACCATCGGTCAAGTTCTGAAGATTGTTATAAAAAAGCAAAGTATCAAAAGGAGCTGAATTTGCAGCATAGCCGATAAGAACGTTATTAACAGGCTGAGCAAAATCTGCAATCATCTTATATGTTTCGCCAAATTTCTTCTCATCAACACCTTTAGTATTCAAAGCCTTTTGTACTAATTCTATGCCCTTTGAACATTTCTCCAGAATTTCTGGATCACCTGCACTCTTATCACTAATCTTTGGCTCAATATAATCCTTTATCTTCTGAGCCTCACTCAGAAAAGCCTTAGCCTCCTTCTTTGCTTCTTTCAAGGCAGCTTTTTCTTCGGGAGTTTGTGCCATAATATTGCCAACACTAAAAAGTAAGGCAAGTGAAATAATAATCTTTTTCATAATGAAAGTATTGTTAAAAGTTTGATTATTAGTTTACTGTTCATTTGTAGGATTCTCTTGTTCTGACTCTTCGGAAGTCTCTGTTGCAGCCTCTTCCTCTTCGTCAGCACGAGGTACAACACTAAGGTGACTGATAACGTCATTACGCTTCTTCAGTTCAATAACCTTCACGCCTTGTGTTACACGACTCTTTGTTGTCTTGATGTCATCTGCATGCAAACGGATGGTTGTACCGCTCTTGTTGATAATCATCAGATCGTCTTCGTCCTTAACAACCAGGATGGCTACCAGATAACCCGTCTTCTCTGTGATGGCAATAGTCTTAACACCCTTACAGTGACGACTGGTCTTGCGGTATTCCTCAACATCAGTTCTCTTACCGAAGCCGTTTTCGCTCAGTACCATGATGCTTTCGTTCTCAACATCATTTATTACACACATGCCAACAACACCGTCTCTGGGATCGTCATCCAATACAATGCTTCTCACACCTGTACTTACACGTCCCATAGGACGAACGTCCGATTCGTTGAATCTAACGGCACGACCGCCAGCGTTGGCCACGATGATTTCGTTGTGTCCGTTTGTCAATTCTACAGATACTACGCTGTCGTCCTCAAGGATATTGATAGCATTTACGCCATTCGCACGAACACGACTGTATTCTGTCAGACAGGTCTTCTTAACAAAACCGTTCTTGGTGGCAAACATCACATAGTGAGACTTGCAGAAGTCGGGATCGTTCAGTTTACGGATACACAGGCAGTTGGTTACAGTGTCACCAGCATCAATGTTCAGCATATTCTGGATAGCACGACCCTTATTGTTCTTGCTTCCTTCTGGTATATCATAAACCTTCAACCAGTAGCAACGACCACGTTCGGTAAAGAACATCATGGTATTGTGCATAGTGGCGGGATAAATCTTCTCTACAAAGTCGTTATCGCGCGTAGCTGTCGCTTTGACGCCAATTCCACCACGGTTCTGAGCCTTGAACTCTGCCAAAGGAATACGCTTAACATATCCCAGATGAGAGATGGTTACCACTACCTCGTCATCAGCATAGAAGTCCTCAGCATTGAACTCTTCTGCACTGGGCAGAATCTCCGTACGACGCTCATCACCAAACTGATCCTTAATTTCTGTCAGCTCGTCCTTCATCACCTTGCGGCAGAGCTCATCATCGGTAAGAATCTGATTGTAGTACTTGATTTTCTCCATCAAATCGTCGAATTCTGCATGCAACTTCTCCTGGTTCAGACCTGTAAGCTGAGCCAAGCGCATATCCACGATAGCCTTTGACTGCAGTTCGTCAAGAGAGAAACGGGCTTCCAGGGCACGCTGTGCATCAACAGGTGTCTTACTCTTCTTGATTATCTGAACAACCTCATCGATATTATCGCTAGCAATGATGAGACCCTTCAAAATGTGGGCACGCTCTTCTGCCTTGCGAAGATCGTATTTGGTTCTGCGAATAGTAACCTCGTGACGATGCTTTACGAAGTTGCTGATAAAATCCTTCAGAGTCAGCAGTTGGGGACGCCCCTTAACCAAAGCAATGCTGTTAACAGGGAAGCTTGTCTGCAGGGGAGTCATCTTAAACAGTTTGTTCAGCACA
>JAEEGL014194882.1_pt1 | contig 23089 bp, 23 predicted proteins | sample 9134231 | NCBI WGS metagenome assembly JAEEGL01 (sample SAMN16246548, study PRJNA631951) | gut metagenome | biome: gut microbiome; feature: rumen; material: fiber-attached | host: Bos | place: Iran: Karaj | collected 2018-10
TAATTTAGCAATATTTAGAAGAAGACAAGTTGGTTTAATATATCAATTCTATAATTTATTACCAATATTAAATGTAGAAGAAAATATTAAGTTACCTGTAGAACTTGATGGTAAAAAAGTAGAAGAGAAAGATTTAAATGATCTACTTAAAACATTAGGTTTAGAATCTAGAAGAAAACATTTACCAAATGAATTATCAGGAGGTCAACAACAAAGAACATCTATTGGTAGAGCAATGATTAATCATCCAGCAATTATTCTAGCTGATGAACCAACTGGTAATTTGGATAGTAAAGCTAGTGAAGAAATTATGGAATTATTAAAATTATCTAATAAAAAATATAATCAAACTATAATTATGATTACACACAATTTAGATTTAGCTAGTCAAGCTGATCGTGTTATTAAGTTAGAAGACGGTAAAATAGTAGAAGGTGAATAAGATGGATTTATTACATCGACTTACAAAGAAAAATTTACAATTAAATAAAAAAAGAACGATTGTAACGATAATTGGTATTATCTTATCTGTTGCTTTAATAACTGCTGTATCTACAGTATTTATGAGCGGTTATAAATCAATAGTACAATTTGAGAAAATATATGAAGGAGATTATCATATTGTTTTTGAAAATGTAAAAAGAGAAGATTTCGATAGAATAAAAAATAATCGTTATACAGAGAATTCTTTCTATAGTTATGGAATTGGTTATAGTGAATTAAAAGATAGTAAAAATGAATATAAACCTTATTTATATGTAGTAGCATTTAATAAAGAAGGTTTAGAAAAAGCAGGGTTGGTTTTGAGTGAAGGAAGATTACCAGAAAACGATCATGAATTACTTATTACAACGCATTTAAAAACTAATGCGAGAATTAAATATAATGTTGGTGATACATTAAAAATAGATGTTGGTAAAAGAATGAGCGAAGGTTATGAACTAGGTCAACATAATCCTTATAATCCAGAAGTTAATGAAGAGTTAGTGGATGTAGAAACTAAAGAATATAAAATAGTTGGTATTATAGAAAGACCTTCAAGAATAGTAGAGGATTATTCAGCTCCTGGATATAGTGTAGTTACATATACAGATAAAATTGTTGATAAAACTAATATTTATGTAAGATTAAATAAGAAGGGTTTAAAGAATGCTGATAAAACTATAAGTAGTTTAATGGGAATTAATTATTCAACTTATTTAAGATTATATAATGGTGACTTAACAGAAGAAGAGGAAAACGAATTATTTGATTCACTTAATTTTGAAATGGATGTTAACGAATACTTGATGACACTAGAAGCTGATTTTATGAAAGATGCAGCATTTAAATCATTAGGTATGGTAGCAGCTGTAGTAATCGGAATTATTATTTTTGCTTCTGTATTCTGTATAAAGAATAGTTTTGATATATCAATTGCGGAAAAGACAAAACAATATGGTATGTTAGCAAGTGTTGGAGCAACTAAGAAACAAATTAGAAAAAATGTTTTCTATGAAGCATTTAGATTAGGATTAATTGGTATACCTTGTGGAATAGCATTAGGTTTATTTGCTTCTTGGATATTAATAATTGTAAGTAATTTGTTATTATTTAATTTGACTCCTTTGAGTGCAAATAATCATAACTTCTTAATATTTAGTTTTTCAATTCCAGCAATAATATTGTCAGTAATTCTTGGTATAGTAACTTTATTCTTCTCTAGTTTAAGAAGCGCTAGAAGAGCTAGTAAAATAGCACCAATAAGTGCAATTAGAAATAGTGAAGAAATAAAGATTAAAGCTAATAAAGTAAAAGCTCCAAAAATAATAAAAGCTATATTTGGTGTTGGTGGTGAAATATCTTATAAGAATCTAAAAAGAAGTAAGAAGAAATATCGTACAACAGTTATATCAATAATTGTATCAGTGGCTATATTCATTTCATTATCTTCAGTAATGACTTTACTATATGAAACTATTAGAAGTGAGTATGAAGATAAGGATTATACATTATCTATGTATTATAAATCAGATAGTTTTGATAACGAAAAACAAAAGATAGAACAAATAGTAAATTTAGATGGTGTTAAAGATTATTCAATAGTTAATATGTCTGGTGGAATAGTAATTACTAATAATATTGATTATAGTAAAGATTATAAAAGAGTAGAAAATGACATTAAAAGTGTAAATCCTAATTATTATGATGATGAAAAATATATAATGGTTGTTCGTATTGGTGATCATGCTTATGAAAAATATTTGAAAAAATTAGGATTAAGTAAAGAAGAAGCTGAAGGAAAAGGTATCTTACTAAACTATATTGAAATATATAATGAGAAAAAAGGCGATGACGAGAAGGTTGAATGTTTAAATGTTCGAAACAATCAAAAATTGTCATTATCTATTGTTAACTATGAAGAAGAAGTTAATAGTGAAAATAGAAAAGAAAAGCTTACAGATATTGAAGTTGTAAAAGTAACTAAAGAAAAAGCATTTGGATTATATATAGCAAATACTCCTCAATTAATTCTTGACGATGAAACTTATAATGAATTATTTGATAACGAAGTGTACTATGATAATTTATATATTGATGCAGATAATGCTGATGATTTACAAGATCAAATTGAGAAAATTACAGAGAATGATGATGTTCACATTGAAAATACGTTAGAAGCAGTTAGAACACTTAGATCACTTATGTTATTACTTGGTATATTCTTCTATGGATTTATTATTGTTATTACATTAATCGGTGTAACAAATATCTTTAATACAATTACAACAAATATGGAATTAAGACAAAAAGAATTTGCTATGTTAAAGAGTGTTGGTATGACTAAGAAAGAGTTTAATAGAATGGTTAGATTAGAAACACTATTCTATGGAACTAAAGCTTTATTAATTGGTTTACCAATAGGTATTGGATTATCTATACTACTTTATAGATTATTAACAGAAGGAGCTACTTTAAGATTTTATCCAATACCTTATGTGGCAATAATTATTTCAATAGTTGCAGTATTTGCTTTAATAGCATTAATTATGCAGTATTCTATTAATAAGATTAATAAACAAAATATTATTGAAACAATTAGAAATGAAAACATTTAAAAGAACTATTTTATAGTTCTTTTTTAATATAATGATATAATACAAGTGGGTGGTTATATATGCATATATTATTAGTTGAAGATGATAATGATATTGCTAGTAATCTAGAGAAATTATTAAATAGTAATAATTACGAAGTTACGATTAGTGGTAGTGTAGAAGAAGCAATTGAAAATTTAAATAATAAATATGATTTAGTTGTCTTAGATCTTACTTTACCAGATGGTAATGGTTTTGATTTATATGAAGATTATATTAAGATGAAAGATTTATCTACAATATTCTTAACGGCTAAAGATGATGAAGAATCAATTGTTAAGGGATTAGACATTGGGGCTGATGATTACATTACTAAACCATTTTCTTCAAGAGAACTAATTGCGAGAATTAAAAAAGTATTAGCTAGAAATAAAAAGAATAATATTTTGAAAGTAAAAGACATTGAAATAGATCTAGATAAAATGTGTGTATATAAAAGTAAAGAAGAAATAAAATTAACTAGTCTAGAACTAAAAATACTAATATTATTATTTACTAATTTAAATAAAGTAATTACAAGAGATGTAATAATAGATAATGTATGGAATTGGACTGGTAATGATATAAATGATAATACTGTTACTGTTTATTTAAAAAGAATTAGAGAAAAACTTGATACAGATATAATTAAAACTATTAAAGGAATAGGTTATAGAATAGATGAAGAATAGAAGAATAATAATATTTGTATTATGTATTATTACTTTAGGTGCCTTAATAGTTAATGGTTATTGTTTTAATAAAAAAATAAAAGAAAATAATAACAAAGCGATTGCTAGTATTTTATATATTTTAGATGAAAAAGATATAGAAATTAGTAAAAATGAAATTATAGAAATAATTAATAGTGATAATTTAGATAAGTATCAGGGATTAGAAAAATATGGAATAGATAAAGATAATGAATACGTTTTATTATCTAATAAAAAAATAGAAAGAAATTATTATTTAAGTTTAATAACAATTATATTTATTGCTTTTTGTTTAATTATATTTACTTTAATAATGTATAAAAAGAAAAGAGATAAAGAATTAAAAGAATTATTAAAATATTTAAAAGATATAAATGATAAACATTATAAAATAGAGATAAAAAAGAATATAGAGGGAGATTATTCTTTATTATTAAATGAATTATATAAAACAGTTGTAATGTTAAATGAACAAACTGAATTAAGTAGAAAAGATAAAGAATCTTTAAAGAATTCTTTAAGTGATATATCTCATCAACTTAGAACGCCTTTAACATCTATAAATCTAATGATTGATAATGCAGTAGATGAAGAAATAAGTGAAGAAGAAAAGAGAAAGACATTAAGAGAGATTAATCATAAGATTAAGAATATGGTTTTTCTAGTAGAATCATTGCTTAAATTATCAAAGTTTGATGCAAATGTTATTACATTTAATCAAGAGAAGATATCGCTAATGAAAATAATAGATGATGTAGAAGATAATCTATCTTTATTACTAGATTTAAAAGATGTAAGTTTAAATGTTAAAGGAGATAAAGATATTAAGGTTAAAGTTGATTCTAAATGGGAAGTAGAAGCTATTAGTAATATTGTTAAGAACGCGATAGAATATTCTCCTGAAGGAAGTAAAATAGATATTAATTTTGAAAAGAATGATATTTTTACTAAGTTAACTATTAGAGATTATGGAAGTGGAATGAGTAAAAAAGATCAAAAACATATTTTTGAAAGATTCTATAAAGGAGATAATTCTAGTAGTAATAGTATTGGAATAGGTATGTCTTTAGCAAAGATGATTATTGAAAAAGATAATGGAAACATAAGTCTTGAATCAAATAGTAAGGGGACAAAGTTTATTATTAAATATTTTAATAATTGAGGTGGATTTTATGAGTAGTCCAATGTATGAATTATATTTGACATATAAAGAAAAAGGTATAGATGATGATTTTATAAATCAAGCTTATGAGTTGATGGCAAAAAAAGAACCGGATGTAGCTTCTTTTGTTAGTGATTTTAGATTAGAACCTGATGGAGAAGAGAATGTTGCTTCTTATTCAATGGAAGAAAGAATTATTAGAGTAGATAGAGATCTTTTGCAAGAGTATTTGGATACGCAGGGTAAGAATGACCCAATAACTACTTTGAAATTAATAAGACATGAATTTGAACATGCAAGAGATTTAAAAACATTGCATGAGGGTAGGGACGATATTGAATCTGCTGTTATAAAGATAGCATTAAAGGATTATGCGATAGATCATGGATTTGATTCTTTTGATTATTTAGATAAAGGTGCTTTCTTTATGCAATCTTTTCCATGGAAAAGAAAAGAAAATAGAAAAACAGATCCAGAAGAAAGATTAGCTGATATAAGAGCTTGGAAGTATGTAGTTAATTTATTAAAGAACCAAAGAAATACAAAGGATTTACTTGTAGCAAGAACTAATCTTTATTATGCTTTTATTAGAGGGTATCAAGAAAATCCATATTTTTTAGAAGCACCTACTTATAGATTTATGTTAAATATGGGAATGTATCATCAATATTATTTATTTAAAAAAAGAGTAGAAGAAAGAAGAGATTATTCTTTTAATACACGATTGATGTATGGTTTACCATTAAGACGGGAAGAATTTGATCAGCAAATATTAAAAAAGGTAAGATTACAAAAAAGAAAAAAATAAAATTAGGAGTGATACTATGACAAAAATATCTATGAATGAAGAACCTTTAATATCAATTATTGTTCCTGTTTATAATACAGAAGAATATCTTACTTTAGCATTAAGTAGTTTATGTTCTCAAACGTATAAAAACATAGAAATTATATGTGTTGATGATGGGTCAACTGACAACTCTCTTAAAATATTAGAAAAGTTTAGAGCTTTTGATAGTAGAATTAAAATTATTAAACAAAAACATCAAGGAGTGTCTGTTGCAAGAAATAAAGGACTGGATAAAGTAACTGGAAAATATATAGCTTTTGTTGATAGTGATGATTATGTAAAACCAGAAATGTTTGAAGTATTATATAAGACAATTAAAAAATATGATACGGATGTAGTATTGTTTAATTATTATAATTTAACTGATGAAAAATGTGAGATTCATCCAAGTGTTTCAGATTTTTTAATGAATGAAGAAGAATTTATTAATAATTTGTTAATGGATGAGATTGTTCATAATTATTTATGTTTTCGTTTATATAAAAAAGAGTTGTTTGATGGAATAAAATTTCCAAAGGGCAAAGTATTCGAAGATATTTATTTATCTATAGATTTAATTGGTAAGATAAAGAAAGCTTATTATTTGGATAAGCCATTATACTTTTATCGTCAAAGAAGTGGTAGTATTACTAATCATTTAACTATATCAAATATTAAAGATGCTATAGATAGTTATTATATTAGGTATAAATTAGTAAAAAAAGAATTTCCAAATATAATGGATGTTAATGTTTATTCAATATTAAAATGGTTTAGTTTTATGTTTGATAATTATGAAAATAATAGAATTAGTGAATTCTTTGCAATGTTTGAAAAAGAATTAAGAGAAATAATAGAAGATTTAAAAAAAGTTGATATAACAAGTTTTTCTGACAACAATAAATATAAAGATGTTTTACGATTTATTAAGGCATTTGATAAGTATTGTAAAAATAAAGGAAAAACTTTAATATCAATTATTGTTCCTGTATATAATGTAGAGGAATATCTAACGAATTGTTTGGATAGTATTTGTAATCAGACACTTAAAGAAATAGAAATAATAATTATAAATGATGGATCTACTGATAATTCTTCGGAAATAATAAAGGAATTTCAAAAAAATGATAAAAGAATAAAAGTAATAACTCAAAAAAATCAAGGGTTATCAGCTGCTAGAAATGCTGGTTTAGATATAGCAACTGGGGAATATATCGGTTTTGTAGATAGTGATGATTTTATCAGTCCTGATATGTATATGGATTTATATAATAAAATATTGGAATATGATACTGATATAGTTATTTGTAATCACTATATACTAGAAAATGATTCGTTAAGAACTAATTCCAATTATTCAGATTATTTAATAGAAACAGATAAAAAGTATACTTATTATTTACTACGTGATGAAGCCATAAAGAATTTTGTATGGTCAAGATTGTATAAAAAAGAATTGTTTGATGGTGTAAGATTTCCTATTGGAAAGGTATTTGAAGATATTTATTTGTCATTTTATTTATTAGGAAAAATTAAAAATTCTTATTATATTAGTGAGCCACTTTATTGCTATCGAGTAAGGGAAGGTAGTATCAGTAGATCTGTAAATATTAAAATCGTAACAGATGTTGTTAATGCTGTTTATTCATTATATATGAAAATAAAAAAGAAATATCCTGATTTATTAACTGTTAGTTTTTTTACAACGTTTAGATGGATAAGCAATATGATAGATATTTATGGAAAAGAAAATATGTTGATGATATTAAAAAAATATAAAAAGAAGATAAGCAATATTTTCAAGGATATTGATAAAGTAGATATAACAAGACTTTCTGATTATTATAAATATAATGAAGTTTTAGAATTAATAGAGGTATTTAATAGTCAAATTTTTAATGTGATATAATAGAATCGGAATAGAAGGTAATTTTTATGAAAAAAATTATTAACATGAATAAATTTGAATATACCTTTCCTAAAAATATGTTTCTTGAAGATATATCAAGAATTCTATTTATATATATGATAATTATGATTTTATTTGGAATAATTAGAATTATTATTGGAGGTACTCATGAAGGATTAATAATATTATTAATTGCGTTATGTTTATTCTTCGGTTGGTTAATAATAAGATTTTTCTTAAAACATAATTCACTTAGTATAAAAAAAGGTTTAATAGTTATAAATAAAAATGAAGATGAAACAACTTATGATGTAGAAAACATAGATAGATTAGAATATGTTAAATATGATAAATTACTTTTCGATAGATTACCTCAATATATTTTTTATATGATGGATGGAACTAAATATGCTGTTGATTATAATAAAAATGATGAAAATAGTATTATTACAATGAAGTATATTTTAGATGAATATAAAGATAATAAGAAGAAGTTGAAGGTAATAGAATGTAGGAGAAATTATATTAGAGAGTTACTATTATTAGTAATTGCATTTATTATAGTTTTAACAATTAAAATATTTTTTTCATAGAAGAAATTTACAAATCTCCCTTTTCGTTATAGAATAGTTAACTATCAGGGGGATTTTTAATATGGGAAAAGTACATAAATGGGAAGATTTAGATGCTGAAAGAAAATTCGAATTACTAGATTTTTGGTTTTATTATTATGGTGGAGTACCAATTACGTGGGCAGAATGGAAGGTTGATTTTAAAGAATTAGCTGAAACTTATGCTGATCAAATATTTGATTATATTATTACAAGTTTTTTATTTCAAAAAACTATTCAAACTAATCTTTTGGTTGCATCTATGAGAGCTGGAAAAGTAAAAGAATTGTTTGATTCTGTTATCAACTATTCTACATTGGAAGAAGAAGACAAGAAAAAAATTGATCCAGTAAGATGTTCTATTTTAGAAGAGATAGAAGAATCTTTTGCACATCCAAAGCCACCAGTACCTATGGATATTGCAATAGTTGTTGAAACTGGAGATGGACCAAAGCCTGGTGGAAAATAATAGGTTTTACCTATTTTTTTTATGGTATAATGAATATGATAAGAAAGTAAGTGATAAAAAATGGTTAATACTACAAATTCTATTTTATGTTTTATACTTGCTTATGTAATTGTATCTTTATTAGAAGTAATTATTTCTATTGTAAAAATTAAGTTATTTACGATAAAGCAGTTGGATGAAGATTTGTTTAATTATACATATAAAAGAATTTCTTTTTGGCGTCCAATAATAACTATTGTCACTTTTAGTATTTTAGGTTATGCTTATAATAGTTCTTTAATTAATTTTAGTTGGATTACAGCTCTAATATGTTCAATGTTTTGGTTAGTATTAGTAATTATTTTCGACTTATTATTTAAAGTATTATTACAGTATTATTGTACTTATACGGCTGAAGAATTATATAAAGACAATATGTTATGGACATTATTAACATATATAAGTGTTTTTTTAGGTCCATTTATTGGTTTACTATTTTTATAGAATAGAGGATTATTATGGAAAGACAACAAGTAATAGTAAAAACAAGTTTAATTGGAATTATTACCAATATTTTTTTGGCAATCTTTAAAGCTATTTTAGGGTTTATATCTAATTCTATTGCTATCGTTTTAGATGCAATTAATAACTTAAGTGATGTTTTATCTTCAGTTATTACTATTGTGGGAGCTAAACTAGCCGAAAAAGAACCTGACAGAGAACATCCTTTTGGGCATGGTAGAGTAGAATATTTAAGTGCAATGGTTATTGCTGCTATTATTCTATATGCTGGTGTTTCAGCTTTTGTAGAAGCAGTTAAGAAGTTAATAAATCCAGAGGTACCTGATTATAGTACAGTTACTTTAATTTTTATTGCTGTAGCTACAGTAGTTAAAGTATTATTGGGGAGATATAGTAAAAAAGTTGGTGAAAAAGTTAATTCAGAATCTTTAGTTAATTCTGGTAAAGATGCAATTAATGATGCAGTAGTTTCTTTTTCAACATTAATAGCTGCTATTATATTTATATTATTTGATTTTAGTTTAGAAGCTTATTTAGGTATTGTTATATCTATTTTGATTATTAAAACTGGTATTGAAATGATAAAGAGTACATATAGTCAAATACTTGGTGAAAGAATCGATAGAGATATTTCACGTGGAATTAAGAAAACAGTATGTAGTTTCCCTGAAGTTAAAGGAGCATTTGATTTAATATTGAGTGATTATGGACCAGATACTTATTTAGGATCTATTCATATAGAAGTTATGGATACAATGACTGCTGCTGAAATAGATAAATTAACAAGAATTATTACAGAAAAGGTTTATCAAAAACACAACGTTTATTTAACAGCTATTGGTATTTATTCAATAAATACAAAAGATAAAGAAGCTGGTGAAATAAAAGAAAATGTAAGAAAGATAGTTAGTTCTAATAAAAATGTACTTCAATTTCATGGATTCTATTTTAATAAACAAGATAAAGCGCTTAGTTTTGATATGATTATTGACTTTGCTTGCGAGAACAAAGACGAAGTATTTAAAGAAATTCATGATAAAGTACAAGAAATGTATCCGGATTATAAAATAAGAATAACTGTAGATGCAGATGTTAGTGACTAAAAAAAATAATTTTGAGTAATAGAGAGTTTTTTAAATAATTATTGTTTTAAAAAAAGTAAAATTAATATACCAAAAGAAAATCTTTTGGTATATTTTTTTGCAAAAAAGATTATTTAGTTATTTGCAATTGTTGAGAGAAATAAATATGATGTAATTCACCGAAGGGGGAGAAGAAAAATGATCCAATTTTTTATAGGATTTTTTATAGGTGGATTAGTTGGAATTATGCTGATGTGTTTATTACAAATTAACAAAGATATTTAATAAAAAATAAGTGTATAAATGGTTTTATTTTTTATTTAATATGGTATAATTGTTTATGATAGGGAGGTGTATCTATGGCTAGTCTTGATATGTCTATGTTTAGTAATGAAAAGTACATAGATACATTGAAATCATATGAAGATAAAATCGTTAATGAACGAGGGACAACTTGCGAAGAACAAGAAGAAAAATTATATGCTAATTTTGATGATAGAAAAAGGATATTGTTAGAACTTGGTATTATAAAAAGAAAGTTAGAAGAAAGTGCATCTTTATATATGAGATTTAGTGCATTTTATAAACAAATATTAGCTGATTATATGGTGATTAGTTTAACAGAATCTATAATACCGAAAATAAAACAAATGATAGTTTTATTAGATATTGCTTGTGGTTTAAGGGTTCATTTATATAGTGCAATACATGGTTTATTAGAAAAATATAAGGAGGAATATACTGATGAATATAAAAGAGCTTGTAGTTAGTTTTAGAGAAAAACTCTTGGCGTTAAAACACAAATTAACAGAAGAAGTAAAAAAGTATGAAGAAAAAGCTAATAATATTAGTAGATTAAGAAATATTTTTGGTAATAGTACTAAAGATTTATATACAATTCTTATGGAAATACCAAATAATGAATTGATGGAATTTGTTCAATTTGCAAATGTCGATTTTACCATAGAGGATATAAATAAATTTAAATATATTCTTTCTGAAGATATTTTTAAAGGAACTTACAGGTATAAGGAAGCAAAAGATTCGTTTGAAGCACTAGCTAATGCCTTAAGAGTTGAATCTGTAAAAAGAATTCCTACGGAACGAATTGATGATATAAGCAATCGTTTAGAATTAATAAATCAATTATTAGGTATTATAAAGGATGGTAAGTTTGTTGGTTCAGTAGATAACTTTGGGGATGTGATGGAATTATTTGATTTTGCACCTCTTGTTGAATTTACTGACGAAGAAAAAGAAGAAATTATCAAACAATTACTATTAAGTGATTTAACATTCTTAAAGAATTCTAGTGATGAATTAGAAAATAAAGCAATTAGAAGACAAGAAGATATAATTAATGAAAGTGATGAAGTTGTTGTTATTGATGATATAGAAGCAGTTGCTGAAGAAGATTTAACAACTGGAGAAGAAATAACACCAGTAGAAAATGAAGAACCTGCTGAAACACCACAAGATTTGTCCCAATTTGATAATAGCGATGTACCAACTAAAGATGAAAAGCCAAATGTTGGTAAATATAGATCAGTTGTTTCTTTAGATAAAGAAAATATTTTAAATTCAATTGGTCTTTATGCTGATAAGATAATAGAAAAATATGCACCTAAATCACCAACACATGAAGAACACTTCAATGATTTAGCTGAAAAATTAATTAATAAAGAACTAGATTTAGAAATTTTAAGAAGTATCTTAATAGTGGATAAACAATTCGCTTATGTTTTAGCAGTTTATTTAAGAAATTTAGTAGTATCTTTAAATGATTTCTTAGATACAGAAGATGAACTTGATGAAGCTATTATTAATGATTTATATGATGAACAAATGGGACCTATAACTGATATGTATGAACTACTTAAGAAGCTAATAGAGAAAATTGATTTATCATATCAAAATCCTACAGATGTTATAGAAGAACAAGCTGAAATTGAAGAAGATAATAAATTTAAAATAGTATTTGTTAAGAATGGAATAGAATCATATTTTAGTAAGAGTTTATTTGAATTAAGAGCTTATGAAAATATAGGAAATGTTGAAAGAATACTAGTAGAATTAGAAAATGGTATGTTTAGCGGAGATCGAAAAGTTGGAGATTATAAATATAAAATGAAAGGATCTTTTGCTATATTCTATAAAGTAAAAAGTGGACATATATTTGTGTTTAACGTTATATTAAGTAGAGACTTGGGTGGTAAAAAGACGGATAATGTTTTATCAATCTTAGATTATACAGATGAATTGAATGCTGTATTAGAAAAAGGTCCTGAATATAGGAAACTAATGGAAGATAGTCAAAAAGAAAGAGAAGAATTAAGAGTAATGTTAGGAGTGGCGTTAAATGAACCACAAGTATAGTATGAAATTTGATGAACTATCTTCAGAAGCACAAGAAATAATATATGACGTTATAGAAAAAATATGTGATAACATAAAAAAATATAAAGTTGATGTAGTAGATTTATGTGAAAAATTACATGTTGATCATGATGAATTTATTCAATCATTAATTAATCCTAAAAATGATTATTCAGGATATTTAGATGTGTTAAATCAAATTAACTTAATGTTGGGAGGTTACTAAGATGGCTGAAATAGATATTTCTAAAGATTTATTAGATATATTATCTAGTAGAATTAAGAAGTTTGAAAAAGGACTTAGAAAGCAATTAGTAATCGATCCTAAACGTGAAATAATTGCTAATTTAATAGAAGATATTAAAAATGATCCTTATGTTATAGCAACTATAGATAAAAAAGAATTGCTAGATTATTTTACTATGTATTTAATAAATGGTCATGTAATAGAAGTTGATGAATTAACAACTTTCTTTGACAAGAGATATAACTTAGCTGCAGCAGTTGCTAGAGGTTATTCACAAGGTATCATGATTAAATATGATCAAGAAGAATTATCTACAATTAATAAACTAATAGAATATTTAAATAATTGTATAGAGGTTATTGATCGTGCACATGAAGAAGGCTTAACAAGATATAATTCAGAAAAAGATAGTTATTCACTTTACTATTCTTTATATGATAAATTACGTTCTGAAGAAGAAATTGATTTCTTTACTGAAGAAGAAATTAGTATCTTAGAAGAATTGGTTAAAGATAGAGGATTTGCTTACTTTAAAGAAGTAATGAGATATATCTATGAGTATAATAGAAGAGTATTAAATAATAGAACTTTACAAGCAGAAGATTTATTAGATGATAATTCTATGGGTAATAAAGATAAGAAAAAATACTCAATAGATGAAGAAGTTTTAAGAAATATTTTTGAAGAATTTGGTTTTGTTCTCGATGGAATGCCAGATGATGTTTATAATGCAATTATTGATAGTTGTGATGCTGAAAGAATAAGAGATATATTTGGTTATATTAATTCGAACCCTAGTTATCATTTCTTAAAGAATTTTGGTAGAAAAGATATTACTTATAAGAGAGCAAATGGCGAAGAAGTAAAAATATTAAAAAATAATATTTTAATAAGAAAACAATTTGTAGTTCTATATCATATCATTAGATATTCTAATATAAGTATTTTAAGATACTTGGAACAAGATTGTGATGATAAAAATGTTTCTTTAGAAGAAGTTATCTTAAAGGTAAGAGGTGTTGTAAAACACGTATCTCACAAGAAGGGTAAAGCTGCTTCTGATGGAAATACATCTCCTCAAGTAAGTGAATTAAATGTACCTGGTGCTTTTGAAAATTATAGAGCTAATTCCGAAGAATTAATTAAATTATCAAAAGAACATGGTGGCCTTGATTATTTACAATATGCAATTGATTGTGATAAATATTCAACAATTTTAGGCGGAGATGCTGATAGATTTAGAACTAATATAAGAATATTAAAACAATATGGTTTTGGATTTGAATTATTAGAAAATGCTAAAACAGTTGAAACAATGACATGGTTTGGTGCTTTGATAATAGATTCAAACGTCTTATTAAATAGAATTGATACTTTAATTGAAAATGGAGTAAGAAATAGTAATAGAGATGAATCATTTGCTTATGCACTTTCTTATCCATCAGTACTATATTATGATCATAGATTAATAGATGCTATTGTTCAAAGTAGTTATAATGATAATCTTGTCTATTTACCTAATGGAAAATTAAAAGATTTAAGAAAAGAAATATTATCTGTATCAGAAGAATATTATCAATTATCTAATAGAAGAAAAACTTTAGAAGATGCAAGGCGTGAAATTCCTGAAAAATATGTAGAAATCGCCAATAATGCTATTGAATTAGATATTAATTATAATGATGAATATCTAGAAAGAATAGAACCATATATAGTTGGTGAAGGAAGCAAGTTAGAAGGATATGCTTATAATATTAATGGTGTAATTGTATCTTTACCTAAAGTAAAAAGAATTTGGAAAGCAATTAGAAAAGCTTACGAAAACGATTTCGATTTAGAAAAGTTATTCATGTATGCTATTACTTATGGTAGTTATTATGTAGATTCTGAATTGCAAGAATTAAATTCAGTAATTAATGAAAGGAAGTTTGGTTAGTTATGAATTGGTTGAAGCAATTTGGTATTAATTCAGATACTATTAAAGAAATATATAAAACATATGAACCAGGAGTAATTGAAAATGCTTTACTTGATCAAGAAAAACTAATAGAAGTAATTATGTTTTTACAAGATAATGGTTTAAATAATCTAGAGGAAATTCTATTAAATAATTTAACTTTTCTATTCTTTGGTAAAAAGAAAATAGAAGCAATGATGAAAAAGGATAGTTCTGTTAAAGAAGCTATTCAAAAAATCAATGAAGATGTTAAATATATTAATAAATTAGTTAAATAAAAAAGGACTATTTGAATAGTCCTTTTGCTTTGGAAAAAAGATCTCCTGCATTATCAAGTGTTAGTTTGGCTTGTACACCTTCGACGATATTATTGATTTTATCATCTGGTAGATCAATTCCTAATAAATCTTCTACTGCTTTAATAGGATTTGATTTGAATTTTTTGGCAAAGTCTTTGTCTTCTTTAACTTTTTTTACAACTTCTTCAATTTTTTTCTTTATATTATCCATGGCAATCTCTCCTTGGTTTTATTATAGAATAATTATTAAAAAAATGGTATAATAAAATCATGATTGGAGAGATAGAAAATGTTTAATTTAAGTGGAAGAGTGGCAGTTATAAGTGGTGCTAGTTCAGGTTTAGGTAAACAAATGTGTACAGCATTTGCTAAACAAGGAGCTGATTTAGTTATACTTGCTCGTCGTCTTGAAAGATTAGAAGAAATGAAAGTTGAATTAGAAAAGTATGGAGTTAGAGTTTTACCTATTAAGTGTGATGTAACTTCTACTGAAGAGATAAATGCAGCTGCAGCTGCGGCAAAGAATACTTTTGGTAAAGTTGATATTCTTGTTAATTGTGCTGGTTCATCTAAAGATAAAGGCGCTTTAGAAATGACTGATGAAGAATGGGATTTTACTATTGCAACAGATATGACTTCTGTATTTAAAATGACTAGAGCATTTGGAAATATTATGAAAGAAAATAATTATGGAAGAATTATTAATATAGCTTCTATGTATGGTATGGTTGGTAATACTGAAATACCTACAATTGCTTATCATTCAAGTAAGGGTGGTGTAGTTAACTATACTAGAGCAGCAGCTGCAGAGTTAGCTAAATATGGAATTACTGTTAATAGTATTTGTCCAGGATATTTCTATACTGAATTAACTACTCAAGTATTAGATACAGAAATGTTCCAACAATTTGCAAAAAGTCATGTTCCTATGCAAAGATATGGTAAGGAAGGCGAATTAAATGCCGCTGCTATATTCTTAGCTAGTGAAGAAGCTAGTTATGTAACTGGTGTTATATTACCAGTTGATGGTGGATATACATGTGTATAAAAAGAACAAAATAGTTCTTTTTTTATGATATAATCTGAACAAGAGGTGGAGTCAATGAAAATATATTTTTCACATTCTAGTAAATATGATTATACAAATGATCTTTATTTACCAATAAAGAAGTCTGATTTGATTAAGGAAAATTCTTTCTTTTTTCCAGAAGAGCATAGAGATGTTAAATCAAAAGATATTATTACTAATTCTGATTTAGTAATAGCTGAGGTGTCATTGCCAGGAACTGGGCAAGGAATTGAAATAGGTTGGGCTGATTTTGCTGAAACTCCTATCTTATGTGTATATAAAAAAGGCGCAAATATTAGTTCATCTTTAAGATTTATAACTGATAAATATATTGAATATGAAGATACTGCTGATATGATAAAAAAAATAGGAGATTTTATTTCTAAAATGCAGGTGTAAGAATATTCATTTTACTGTATATTTATTAAAAAAGAACTGTTTGGTTCTTTTTTTTGTGCTATAATTGAAAGTAGGAGTGATGAAAATGGAAGAGAAAAATGGAAAAAAGACTTTTATTGCTATTATTGCAATTTTGTTATTTGTAGGAATTGTTTTTGTTGCAGTTAAAACTGTAGGTCTTATTGGTACAAAGAAAGACGAACCAAAACAAGAGGAACCAAAGAAAGAAGAACCAATACAATATAGAGATGATTTGAAGGACGATTTAGTTTTAGCTTTTTTGAAATTAGAAAATAATAAAAAGAATATGATATATAGTCCTTTATCAATTAGATATGCATTACAAATATTAGCTGAAGGTGCAGAAGGTGAATCTAAAGAACAATTAGATGCAGTATTAGGAGAATACAATACAAATAAATATAGAGCTATTGATGGACATTTAGGATTTGGTAATGCTTTATTTATTAGAGATGTTTATTATAAAAATGTTAAACAAGATTATTTAAAGACAGCTAAAGATAAATATGATGCAGATATTTTAGAAGATAAATTTGAAAATGCTAAAAATGTTAATGATTGGATTGAAAAGAAAACTTTGGGTTTAATTAAAAATATGTTAGATGATAGTATATTTAAAGATCCAAATTTAGAGATGATTATTGTTAATGCTTTAGCAATTGATATGGAATGGGAACATCAATTTGATGGCGAAAATACATATAGTAAAGAATTTACTAAAGTAAATGGAAAAACTATGCTTGCTAAAACAATGCATGAAACATTCAAAGATGATAATTTAGCTTATTATCAAGGTGATGATGTTACGGCAGTTCGTTTGAATTTAAAAGAGTATGAAGGTACACAATTTGAATTCTATGCAATAATGCCTGAAAAAGATCTGCCAAGCTATATTGAAAAATTTACTGTTGAAGATTTTAATAAAATAACTGCAGATATGAAAAAAGCTTCTTCAAATAAGGGTGGTGTAAGACTCGCTATTCCTAGATTTGATTTTGAAGTAGACTTACAATTCGTAAGAGATTTAAAAAGTTTAGGAATTGAAAATATTTTCGGACCAGAAACAGCTAATTTAACAAAGATTGTTGACAAAGAAGTATCTAAATTATATGTTGGCGATGCTAAACATAAAGCTAAAATAGAATTTAGTGAAAAAGGTGTTAAAGCTGCAGCAGCAACTGTAATAATGATGAGAGATTCAGCAATGGCTGTTGAAGATAAACCATTATATATTGATATTGATAAACCATTTATGTTTGTTATAAAAGATAAACAAACTAATGACATTTGGTTTGTAGGTGCTGTTTACGAACCAGAAGCGGCAGAAGAATAAAAAATATAAAGAAAACTCTATATTTTTTTTGTTATAATAAGAAAGGTGATTGTTATGAAGTCTTTGACTTTTATTGGTACTGATACAGGATTTGGAATTAATAATAATGCGGCTTATGTCATACGTGATAACAAATTGTTGTTAATTGACTGTGGAGGTACAGTATTTAGTGAATTATTTAGAATGGAACAAAATACTAAATTCTTAAGTACAAGAGATGAAATAGAAGTTGTTATTACGCATATGCATGATGATCATACAGGTTCACTTAGTACCCTAATATATTATTGTGTATATGTATTAAAAAAACATGTTAAATTAATTTCTAAGTGTTTAAATTTAAAAGAAAGATTATTCATAACGGGATTAACAGAAAAGGAATTTGATGTAGGTGAAGATAAAGACATTGAATTTATTAAAACTATTCATACACCAGCATTAGATTGTTATGGATTTATATTAAATTTAGGAAATAAAAAAATCGTTTATACTGGAGACTCAGCAACACTTAATCCATTCCTTCCTTATTTAAAAGAAGGAATGGAGTTATATACTGATATCAGTTTTACTAAAAGTAGTGTTCATTTATATTTAAAAGATAATTTAGAATTATTAAACAGCTTAACTAAAAAAGGAATAGATGTGTATTTGATGCACATTGATAACGAAAAAAAAATAAAAAAAGAGATAGATGGAACTGATATTCGTTTAGCTTCAGAAGATAAAATATATAGAGAAGATATAATAAGAATAGTAAGTAAGTATGATTTGGATCCTAAGAGATATATAATTATAAGCGGAGCAGCTATGGTTTTATATGGATATAAAGAATATACGAGAGATATAGATTTATCAGTTAGTGATGATTATTATCTTGAATTATTAAAAAAATATAGTTGTAAATTAGAAAAAACTAACGGTTATGGGGAATGTATTTTCTTTATTGATAATGTTTTGAATTTCGGTAAATCTTATTATTCTAAAGAACATACAAAAGTTGATGGACTTCCCGTTCAAACAAAAGAAGATTTAATAAAATTAAAAAAGAAATTAAATAGAAAAAAAGACCAAATTGAATTGGAGATGATAAAGTGAAAGTAGGATTAGTATTAGAAGGTGGAGCTATGCGTGGTTTATATACCGCAGGAGTTTTAGATGCCTTTTTGGATTATGAAATAAAAGTGGGTGGAATCATGGGCGTTTCTGCTGGAGCTTTATTTGGAGTTAATTATCCTTCTAAGCAAAGAGGAAGAACGTTAAGATATAACAAAAAATATGTTAATGATAAAAGATATATGGGTTTTGGATCATTAATTAAAACAGGAAATATTATTAACAAAGAATTTGCTTATTATGAAATACCATTTAAATTAGATAAGTTTGATGAAGAAACATTTGAAAAATCTGGAATTGATTTTTATGCAGTAGTAACAAATGTAGTTACTGGTAAAGCAGAATATCCACTTATAAAGAATTGTGAAAAAGAAATAGAAATGTTAAGAGCTTCTTCATGTATGCCAATTGTATCTAAGATAGTAGAGATAGGCAAGAAGAAATATTTAGATGGTGGTATAGCTGATAGTGTTCCATACGAAAAAATGATGGAATTAGGCTATGATAAAATAATTGTTGTTTTAACTAGAGATATGGAATATCGTAAAAAGAAAACAAATCAGTTAGTACCAAAACTATTCTATAAAAAGTATCCTAAATTAGTAGAAACAATAAATAATAGATATAAAGATTATAATGATTCACTAGATAGATTAGTTGAATTAGAAAAAGAGAAGAAGGTATTTGTAATTAGACCTTCAATTAACTTGCATGTTAAAAGAATTGAGAAAAATGTTGATAAATTGCAAGCTATATATGATTTAGGAATTAAAGATGTTAAAGATTGTTTGAAAAAATTAAGAGAGTATTTAGAAAAATAAGGTATAATAAAAATAGTAGAGGAATATATTATGGAAAAAGCTAAAGTTTATTTTACGAAAGAGATTACACCAGAAAGTTTGATTAAAATATATGAAACTTTAGGTGTAGAATTGATGGGTAAGGTTGGCGTTAAAGTATCAACAGGAGAAAGAGGTTCAAAAGGTTATTTGAAAGCTTCTTTAATAGCACCATTAGTAAAAAAATTAAATGGAACAATTATAGAATGTAATACTGCATATCCCGAAACTGTTAGAGATAGTTATGAAGAACATATGAAAGTAGCTAAAGAACATGGTTTTACTGATTTTGCTGAGGTAGATATAATGGATAGAGATGGTGCATTTAAAATACCAGTTCCTGAAAAATCTAAACATTTAAAATATGATTTGATTGGTAAAAATTTTGAAAATTATGATAGTATTTTAAATCTTGCTCATGGTAAAGGCCATTTTGCTGGAGGATTTGGGGCTAACTTAAAAAATCAATCAATTGGTATTGCATCACGTAATGGAAAAGCTTATATTCATAGTTGTGGTCAAACAGAAGACCCTGTTGATTGTTGGAATGTTAGTTTTGAACAAGCAGATTTTATTGAATCTATGGCTGAAGCTGCAACTGCAGTATCAAATTATTTAAAAGCAAATAATAAGCCAATTGTTTATATTACGGTAGCTAATGCTATTTCTTTGGATTGTGATTGTGATGCACATCAAGGAGATCCTGTTATTGCTGATATTGGTATCTTTGGTTCATTGGATCCAGTTGCAAATGATCAAGCATTTCTTGATGCGATATGGGCTACACATGAAGAAGGTACTCCAGCTATTCAAGAAAGAATAGATACTAGAAAAGGAAGACATATTACAGAATATGCTGAAAGTTTAGGATTAGGAACAACTGATTACGAACTTATAGAACTATAAAAAGACTAGAAATAGTCTTTTTTTAAATCTTTGAAAGGAGTAGGTAAGATGGAAGAAAGATTTAAAAATGATTCATTTAATGCATCATTATACTGGTGAAAGATTAAATTTCATCTTTGAAATAGATGGAGATTTAATTAATCCGAAGATTGGTGAAGAAGATAAATGTGAAGAATTATTTTGGGTAGATATTCTTGTTTTACCAGATACAACAACGGATAAAGTCAAAAAAATTGTATCTAATATTGTAAACGGATCATTTTATGATTATATGTAAATTTTTTTATTCAATATGAATGGAGTAGTAATATATAAAAAAAGACTGATTATTCAGTCTTTTTAATTGCTTGTTTTTTTATATTTCGGATATCTTTTTCAATTTGTTTTATTTCTTCAGGTTTGTCGTTAATAATACATTGTATTTCTGGAAGATTACGATATTTTTGATCTAGGTCTAAACCATAACCGATAACAAATCGATCAGGTATAGTAAAACCAACATAATCTACTTTGATATCATCTACTTCACGTCCTTCTGGCTTGTCCAGTAAAGTAACTAGTTTTAATTTTTTTGGTTTTTGTTTTTTTAGATAAGACATCAGATATGATAATGTACGACCAGTATCGATGATATCTTCAACAACTAGAATATTTTTACCTGTTACTTTTTCGTCAGTATCAAGTTTTAAGGTTATCTTACCAGTACTATTGGTTCCTATATAACTGGAGATTCTTACAAATTCAATTTCCGAATCGATGTCGATTCGTTTTGTAAGATCAGCAAAGAAATATAAAGAACCTTTTAGAATGCATATAAGAGTGATTTTTTGACCTTTGAAGTCTTCTGTTATTTGTTCAGCAAGTTGTTTAATTCTTTTTTGTAATGTTTTTTCATCAATTAAAATTTTCCTACTTTTCATTTTTTCTCCTTACATTTAAATTAAACATTTTTATACCATAATATTAACACTTTGACAATGTGAAAACAATCAACAAATTGTAAATCGTTGTAAAAAAATTATTAGATTTTTTAAGGTAAAATGGGGAAGTCTAAAATTGATGTGTAAAAAATACGCAAATGATATATATTTTTAGAGAAAATAGTTTTATAATTAAAGTAGTTTTTGGTAAAAGGTAGGTGTTATTATGAAAAAAGGTTTTGACAATGCTAAGTATGTAAAAATACAAAGTGAAAAGATTAAAGAAAGATTTAAATTATTTGATAAATTGTACTTAGAAGTAGGTGGAAAATTATTCGATGATTCACATGCTGCACGTATTTTGCCTGGTTTTAAAAGCGATGTAAAAATAAGTATGTTTAAAGAATTGAAAGATGATTTGGAAATAATTTTTTGTATTAATGCTGGGGACATTGAAAAGAATAAAACTCGTGGAGAGTATGGTATAACTTATGATCAAGAAATATTGAAATTAATTAGAAATTCTAAAGCTATGGGTTTTTCTGTTAATAGTGTTGTAATTACTTTGTATAAGAATCAAGTAAGCGTAGATAAATTTATTAAGAAGTTAAATAGAAATGGTCTTAAGACTTATATTCATACATTTACTAAAGGTTACCCAACTGATGTAGATACAATTGTTAGTGAAGAAGGATATGGAGCAAATCCATATATTGAAACTACAAAGAAGTTAATATTAGTTAATGCTCCAGGACCTGGTAGCGGTAAGTTAGCTACTTGTTTATCACAAATTTATCATGAAAATAAAAGAGGCGTAAATGCCGGTTATGCAAAATTTGAAACATTCCCTGTTTGGAATTTACCTTTAAAACACCCAGTAAATTTAGCTTATGAAGCAGCTACTGCTGATTTAAAAGATGTTAATATGATAGATCCTTTCCACTTGGAAAAATATGGCAAAACAGCAGTTAATTATAATAGAGATATTGAAACATTCCCAATTTTAAAGAATATATTAAGTAAAGTTTCTAAAAAGGATATTTATTTTTCACCAACTGATATGGGTGTTAATATGGTAGGTTTCTGTATTTCTAATGAAGAAGAAGTAGAAGAAGCTTCTAAAAAAGAAATTGTTAGAAGATACTATAATGAACTTAATAATTATAAGATGGGTTTATGTGATGAAGATACTTATAAAAAGATTAAATTATTAATGAA
>JAEEGL015081813.1_pt1 | contig 23089 bp, 40 predicted proteins | sample 9134231 | NCBI WGS metagenome assembly JAEEGL01 (sample SAMN16246548, study PRJNA631951) | gut metagenome | biome: gut microbiome; feature: rumen; material: fiber-attached | host: Bos | place: Iran: Karaj | collected 2018-10
AGAAGAACTTATCGAAGAATGCCGACAAGAGATTGACACGATCGACAAAGAGATCGTGACGTGCCTTGTACAGAGAATTAACATTACCAAGGACATTGCCGGGTACAAGAATCTCACTAACATGCCCATTGTGGACGAAGACCGAGAGCTCCAAGTGATCGACATGGCGCGTGACTTTACCGAAGGATTGGTCAGCGAAGAAGTCGCAGAGAAAGTGAAGACGATTGTCGAACATGTATTCCGTACAATTCTCGACGACAGTCGCCGTTATGAATACGGCTGCAAGTATGACGAAACCGTATTAGATGCCGATTACGAGGGCGCACCGAAGGTAGAACCCTTATTTACGTGCAATAGCGATAAGTATCTCGGCATCATCGACAAGGCCATCGAGGCTAACGAACGCAAAACCGCCCAGTCGAACCAGTACGAGATCAACCGAATTAAAACCGCAATGGAACAGCTGACTGCGACGTTGCCGCAGATCAACGACCTGTTCGAAATGCACCGTCGACTGGAGAAAGCCGGTATCGATGTCACACGAGACGATATTCTTGGTTCCAGTGCAGTACAGATTACCATAAATCACGACTTCGATGGGAAATACTACCTCTGTGGCGGCAAGACGAAGCTCGTCGCCATGGACGCCGATGGAAAGTTCTATGTGAACTGCACTAAAGTCGAATACGACTGCTATTTAAACGACAATATCTATACGAACTTCCCGTGCGAAGTGACTCTCGAACGGCTTACTGAGATTATCAAGACTTGTGGCCTAGACGTAACGTATATCGAGCATAAAATCAGTGACGATAAGAACATGAAAGATGTCGCATATGCATTCTATGCGCTTGCGGACGGACTACGTTACTATGCAGACGGTTTGGTTTCATATATCGATGACTTGAGGACTTTCTAATGATCGAAACTACAATCCCATTGTTTACATTCAACGCCAACTACTTCGCTGACTTGAGTAAAAAGGCAGACCAGCTGATCGATGCCAAAAAGACTCGATATGAGGACGAGGTAGCGCCGTTGTGCAAAGAGCTAGAGAGATCAGTTGCCAACTTGAGGGCTACGCTTCCTCAAATTAACCAGATGTTCGAATTGCTATCGAAGCTTTCTGATAATGGCGTCTGCTCAGTATCGGATCTCAAAGCCGCAACACCAATTACGATTGATTTCCGCTTGTTTGATAAAAGCATTGTCGATAATGATCCACATGAGTACCTTGTGGGGATGGATGCGGACGGACAATTATTTGCGCACTGCCAGTACTTTATGATGGCTAGCGAGAAGAATATCGACGTTAGTCTCGATTACCTTGTCAGCCGCTTGAAGGAATATGGCCCGGACACAGAATTCGTAAAAGATATATGGATTCTGGTTAACAACGCAAAGATGAAAGATTTCGTCAAGGGCGTCAAGAGGATCGAGAAGGAACTTCCGCTGCTTGCAGAAGCCGTTGCCGAGTACATCAGAACCACGTACGATAAAACGGTAGGTGCAGAATGATTTCTGATTATTTTTACATGCCAGCTGCCAACAAGAAGGTTACCGAGGAAGACCGCATCAAGTTCACCCAGGACCGCATCAAGTCCGTCCGTGAATTTCTGCAGAAGGTAGTGTTCGAACCGATCTTCATTCCAGACATGCCGTCGTCGGAACACGATCCGTTCTTCGACCAGTTCAACGGTACAAAGCCGCTATATGCCGACTGGAAGTCCGCAGTAGTCCCTACCCACGTGGTGATCAACCACAACTGGTGGCAGAAGAACGTGGAAGAGTTCTGCTCCGAACGACGTGTGAAGATACCGGACATCGACTTCTTCTACATCCTCATGCAGATGTGCCGTGAAAACAAGGTTACTGCTACTCCTAGGGACGGAACCATGTTCCTCTCGCTCAACAAACCGAACTGGCTATTCGAGGTGCCAAATGAATGATAAAGAATCTATAACGGACAAGCAAGATAAAATGGAAAAGCTTACCGTAGGTAGGCTTAAACAGCTGCTGAATAACAAGGAACTGCATGACTCCGACGAAGTGTTCGCCGACTATCCGGGTGGTTGGAGTGGTGTGTTCCAAGTTTACCGTTCAGATAACCGTCTGTTCTTGCTGGCATCAGATAATTCTGATGACAGTGGTATTGGTGGTGGCGTTACGTCAATTGACACTCAGTTATGGAAGTCAGCTGATTTAGATGCGGACGTATAATGGCTAAGCGAGTGACATACAAGACACTTTCCGAATGGCTTGCAAAGGGTAACGGCCATGTCAAGGAACGTGGAGTATTTTCTGAGGAATGCGACAAAATCAATACCCATATCGAATACATCCAGCTCGACGAAAATAGAGAAGTGCCAGACAACCTTACTATAAGATTTTTCGGAACTACCAAGTGGATTGAACCAACTGCGAAAAACTTGTACCCAAAGAAGAGGAAATGATGGAAAAGGATAAGATTTTATACAACTTGTGGTTAATTTACCGTAGTAACCCCAATTCACCTTGGCTGAGAGAGTATTATGAGCGCATTCACACCTAAATATCCGATCTCCGACGAGGACATGCTGGACTTGCTGCACAAGTACCCTTTCTTGAAATTCAGAAAGGAATACGGCAGCAATAAGCCGCTGCACGAGTCCGAAGCCGAGGATGTCGAGAACAACTACTACAAGTACTGGGACGGTCACGGATGGGAAGACCTCTGGAAGAATCGCTACCTACCTCGTCTGTTCAAGCTGTACGAGTCTTGGGATGAAGATACCCAGAATCGCTTTGAGTTCATGGACGTGAAGGAAAAGTACGGCGAACTCCGTGTGTACACGTCAGTGTCTACGGGCGAGGACTCGCTCAACGGAATCGCCGAGTCGCTGTCAAGCTGGATCTGTGCCGACTGCGGCAAGGAACCACGCACTGACGACGGCAAACGTGTCATCTGGACTACAGGCGGATGGATTACCAACCTCTGCGAGGACTGCGCTCGCAAAGCTATCAGCAAGGGTATCCGTGTTACCGAGGACGACCAGCTCGACAACATGAAGACGGTCAAGGAACGTCCGTTCGGCTACACAAGGTTCAGCCGAGAAGGCGATACCAAGGTAATTTATAAGGAAACCGAGGACGGTTGGCTCGAACGTGACCACGTGGAAACTGTCCCCAAGGAAAATTTCAAACAACAGTTCATGCAAGACATTAAAGGAGAATAGACTATGATGTCAACAATTTATTGGATTTCTGTGTTCGTGATTATCTTGGCAATCTTCTTGATTGCCTTGATCGTGAAGCATACCAAGCATACTGCGGATATGTATGACACGGTTGTTCTAGCGGTTTTGGTAGTGCTTATTATCGCATTCGGAATGCCGTTGATTTATGCAATTAACCATATACACACGCCGCTAAAGGTCATCATTACAGACATGGATGGCAAGGTTACCGTATACGAAACCGAGCGTGGGTATGTTGATGACAACAATGACTACTGGCGTATCTATGACAAGGACAGCGACGACTGGTCTGAACATCACAACTTTAAGTCCGCACAGATTGAATACTTGGAGAAGTAACAACTATGTGGGAAATCTATTTCGATACGTACTCTGTACTGATGTGTGTTTTGGTGCTTGTGGGTTTTGGCTCACTCGGTGTCGCAATTGAGACTAACTGGAATACTCCGTTGTTCGCCGCAATTTTATTACTGCTTCTTGCGGTACTTGTCCATGTTGTGACACCGACGGAAGAACAGATGATCACCAAAGAATATGACGATATCAAGGCGTCACGTCCGGCATGTGCCGCAGTAATCGAAAAGAACATTGATTCGGCATCCTTGGAGTGCTTGCGAGAGTATAAGAACTACTTGATTGATTCTATCGACGCCGCCAAGCAATACTACGACCATTTCAACGAACTTAAGACTGATCTCAAGAGGTAATATGGGACTTACTTGCACATGTCCGCTGTGCCGTCATGGCCGGGGCGAGCTTACCGACCGCGAATATGCGTGGTACTTGAAGGGATGCATCGAAATCCTTTCGTCCATACCGAAGAGCGTACTTGCTTTCTGCGAGCGAGACGACGCGACGGCGGAAGAAACACGATTCGAAGACAATGCGTACGACGAGCTGCACGGCGGCAGCATTGTATTGAAAGAAATGATTGAGAAGATGAAGAAGGCTGGCATAGAGGTAGACCCGGCGTTCCTTCATCCAGAACATTACACTCTGCCAAAGAACGAGGTGAAATATGGATATGAACATGATTGCACGACAGAGAATTGCAAGTGAAGAATCAAAGCGAGTCGACGAACAGCTCGGCGTCTCCCCCGTAGTGAAACAGAACGAGGAAGCACTGGCCCGTAGGCGTAGGCTCAACAACGAGGCGAACCGTAGGTACAGACAGACGGAGAAGGGAAAGAAGACCAATGCGCTCAAGTGCAAGAAGTACTTCCAGTCCCACCGCAAGCAGTGCCAGCAGTACGTCATCAACTACAAGAACGAGTTCCACGAGAAGTACGGAGTCTGGTTCACAGCTTGGAACTACTGGAGAAAGAAGCTCGTCGAGGGCAAGTGTACGGAAGCCGACGTGCCTCCGCAGTACAGCAAGATCCTCGCCGACTGGAAAGCTAAACAAGGAGAACTGAAATATGGTTCCAAAGTATAGTTCATTCCGAATTACTGACGGTATCAAGAGGTTCTACGACTTCTTTAAAACGTTTTCCGATCGTGGATATATTCTTCCAGGTGACTGTACGTTTCGACTGGATTAATGGTTTGATCCGCACGTACCTGGCAGTACGATTAACTATGTTGTATTCCATGGTATGTACAACGAAATCACGTTCGATGTGCATTTCGCGTTCAAGCCAAATTTCCGCGAGGCATTTGTAGGAAACATCTGTCCGACGAATCGGTCACAGCTTTCTCCCAACGAGTACAACCAGTGCTTGGACAAATTCGTGAACGAGGTCGTGAATTGGTATGACAAGAACAACGCTGACGGCGGGTTCAAATACGAATACAATGCACTCTCGTCTACGCCGCTCGAAGCGAGTGCCAGTAAAGTACCGGCTGGTAAAATCGTGTTCAGTATCAATGATGGTGAAGCTGGCGTCAGTGTCGAGTTGTACGCCGTTGTATCTGCCGATATCGACGTAGCTAAGATTATCGAACGTTTTGATCCCAGCAATGAAGAATCCGTGTTCACTACAGCCAAGATGTACGATAGCGCAGACATTATTCTTGATACCAGCAAGACTGACGCATTCCGTGTGGTTGATAGCGACAAGTCGGCGATCGATCTCTTGTCCGAACCAGGCGTGATTAACGGATTTACGTTCATGGGATCAACTTACGTTAGCGGTAACTGTGGCATTGGTTACATGTCCAAGGCTGTCGTAATGGCTGACCGAATTGAATTAATGTTAAGTTAATTTTACATATTTTTCATTATCAATCGGCGTATGGTATTGACACATACGCCGATTTGTGCTATATTTAGGGCATGGAAAAGAAAAAGCTTACTATGTTCATCTCTACGAAAGTCCTTGGACACTACACCAACGGCAACCACTCTGTCTTAATCTTCGATGACGGCACGAAAATCAAGTCTACCGGACACTGGGAAAAGAATACCAAGAACGGTGCGAACGTCTGGGTCGAGGACGATCAGGACCATTTCACCTACGACTTCCCTGAGAACTTCGACATCAAGATTACCGACTACTGCGACGGCGGCTGTATCTACTGTCACGAGAACTCCACCATCAAGGGCGCACACGGCGACATCGTTGGCATGGAACCCGTGTTCCGTTCTCTCCATGCTGGAACCGAATGCGCAATCGGCGGCGGAAACGCCCTCGCACATCCGGACCTGGAATGGATGCTCAAGGTCTTGAAGGAACAAGGCGTGATCGCAAACATGACCGTCAACCAGCAGCACCTCAAGCGCTACAAGGACAAGATCCTCCGCTACATCAAGGAAGAACTCGTCCACGGTATCGGTGTCTCTCTGACCGACTCGACCGACAAGGAAGACCTCGCCATCATCGGCGAAATGGGCAACAACGTGGTCATCCACGTGATCGCCGGTATCTTCTCTGAAAAGGACGTTGAGTTCGTCAAGAAACACAAGATCCTCGTTCTCGGCTACAAGGACTTGCGCCGTGGCCATACCTTGTTCGAGAAGCAGTCCGACGATATCAAGAAGAACATCCAGTGGCTGATCACCTACTTGCCGCAGCTCCGCAAGGAATGCCGCTGTATTTCCTTCGACTGTCTCGGACTGGAACAAGTAGACCCCAAGACCGTGCTGAACATTTCCGACAAGGAGTTCAACACTCTCTTCCAGGGCAGCGACACCGACGTGACCGATAACGACGGCAACATCACTTGCTGCACCATGTACATCGACGTGCCGAACATGAAGGTGGCACGTATGAGCACCGCCGCTCTCGACAAGCGTTACGACTTCACTGGCAAGGAAAACATCGCCGAGCTGCTGAAGATCACTACTCAAGGATGGTAACATGCGTTTCGTGATCAAATTCGATTCCGAGCCAGCTCGTAGTCACTTCGTCAACCAGCTCACCGATAGCTTGGGAGACTCCGTATTCGTGAAAATCAGACATACGAGGGCGAAGACTCCCACGATCATCATCGACACTAAGCGAGACGAATCGATGATTCTGTTTGATCCAATCGAGAATAGAACTATCACCTACCTTGCGGTAGTCTACCATAGCGGCATCGTATCAATGCACATGCAACATTCAAAGGACGCTAAATGAGTACGTATAAGAAGGTCTATTACTTCATGCACTACTGCACAAATGGAAACATAGTTTCTGGTGTGCAATTCATCCAAGCGGACAAGTTGTCTGAAATCCGCAAGAAGTGGCTCAACTACAATTCTGCTGACACGTCGCCGATCATGGAAGGGATCGTGCCGAAACGTCCGAAGCCGAAGCTGTCGCCGGAAGAAAAAGTCGTGAAACATATGTTATTCGAGCTGATTGGTATGGAAAAGGCTAAGACGCTAAAAAACAAGAAGGAAAAAAAGAAATGAAAACTATACGCCGTGGAGTATTCGAAACCAACTCCAGTTCGGAACATTCCGTAACCGTGGGCGAGGAAATTTTCGCCCTGCCGAAGACACAGTATGAACAGTTCAAGGACGGCAAGGCATTCTTTGACAAGTTGACTGAGCAGTTCATTACGGGCAAGCAAGCTCTGCATACGGTACATACCAATGCGCAGTATCTTAGTCATATCCAGCATGCCAAGTGCGAACCGATCAGCCTTCAAGTTCTGATGGATATCGTCAACGGTGAATATTATTGGAGTACCGAATCGTATATCAAGCACCTAAAGAAGTCTTGGGTGACCAAATACGGCCTTACCGAGGACCTGGTCAAGATCATTCGTGGAATTTTGCGTAATAATGGCTGGTCTGCGTACAAACAATTCCAGAACGACATCTATGCCGACTCGGTAGACTATATCGAAAAGGAAATCACGATTAACCGTAACACCATCGTCATCTTCGGCTACGCTTACGGAAATGGCGACTAAGGAGACCAATATGAATCTGGAAACATACAAGATCAACATCCGTGCCTACTTCCCCGATGTCATGTTCATTGACAGTGGCAATCGAGTCGAATGTTTCAGTAACGACGGCGACTGGCTCCATACGTTGTACTGGGAGGACGGCGACGCCTACTTCGCAATTTCGGATACGGTACTGACCGAAAAGTCGCTCGTGAAGTATCTCAAGCATGTGTCAGAAACGCACCAGCAGTATGACTCAAGTAAGCTTGCGCTGCCTATCGATACATACGAAGCTCGCAGTGTCGAACTTATGCATACGCTGTGTAACATCTACAGAAAAGAGGCTAGCAAATGAGACTTGGTGAACTCGAAGAAAAACTTAACGAAATCCTCCGTCCCCAGGACTTCAAGGACTTCTGTCCTAACGGTCTGATCGTGGATGCGTTCGGCAACAAGAATCGTGACATCTATAAGGTAGTGACCGGCGTTAGCTTGCGTAAGGAACTCATCCAACGTGCTGCCGACAAGGGTGCCGACGTGATTTTCGTACATCATGCGAACGGCTTCTGGAATTCCGACAAGAACAAGTGCATAGACAACTCCCAATTTGGCAACTACGTCCGTATGCTGATCCAGAATGGCATATCATTGTTCGGCTACCACTTGCCTCTCGATGCACACGAAACGTATGGAAACAACGTGAGCGTGTTCGATGCGCTTGGGCTGGAAAGAACAAAGTGGGAAGACTGCAGTATGCCGTCTGATCCTCGCACGAATGGTATTATTGCTCGCAGATCAGTTCCTGACCGTTTCATGTACAATAACATCGGATACGGCGGCACTGGCGTCATTACTGATGAACTGTTGCATGAAGTATTCCTCAAGGGATATCAAGCGTTCAACTTCGAGTCCGGTTGCGAGTACAAGGTCGCCGTCTGCACTGGAAGCGCGGCTTCCGAGTTCGAAGAAGTAGTCAAGCATGGTTACACCATGCTGGTCACTGGCGAGATCCGTGAGTCTACTCCGATCCTTGCCGATGAATACGGAGTTGCTGTAATTGCAGCTGGGCACCACCGTACCGAAGTGTTCGGTGTACAGAACATCGCACGGCTGATCAATTGCTGGGAACTGGGAGTTTCTGCAGAATTCATCGACATTGACAACCCGATCTAAAATTGCTATAATGGAAGCATTATGAAGACTATCAGAACATCAGTATTCGAAACCAATTCCAGTTCCATGCACTGCGTCACCTTGATGACGGATGCGGAATTCAAAGATTTCAAGGACAACGACGGCTTGTTCAACTTCTACATTAACAAACCGGCCACTTGGGATGAATTCTATGCCGCTTTCAAGGATAACTGCAAGTCTGAATCGGTTCCAGAAGACAAGGTGCCTACTCTCCTTGAGTTTAAGGAAGGAATGGCTAAGTTCGAAAGTGGCGACTACGATCCATTCGAGGACGGAAACGCCAACTGTGCGCTGTGGACAACCGCACGTAGCGAAGGTATCTTCAGCTATGACGGCGTGGCCGAAATCGAGGAATCCGAACGTGAAATCGACGGCCAGGTATTCCACGCAGTTTCCGCCTATGTCTACGAGAGTTAGTTATGCGTACTATCAGAAAACATGTTTTTGAGACAAACTCCAGCTCGGAACACTGTATTACCTTCTCCAAGGAATACCGTACCGCCGACGAGTTTCCGAAGTTGAACAAGGACGGCATCCTTGAAGTAGAGATCAAGCACTACTGGACATGCGGTGCTGAAGGTACTGTGACCGACAATGTTACGGATATCATCGAATATCTCTGTGCATTGGCGGTAAATTGTGCTACCAAGTATCCGGAGTCGATGAACCAAGTTCTTAACGACATCAAGTATGCCTACTCCAATGTCGGTCTCGAATCTCCCAAGGGTCTCGACATCTACGTGGTAGACGACTACAACCGCAAGATTCCGTACTACCAGCTCGCCAACCAGGAAATCGACTACGTTGTCATGGATGACGAAGGATACTACGAGTGTTACTTTCCCAGTCTCCATGGCTTCTTCGAGACCATGGACGAGAAGGAATTCGAGACGTTTTGCCGCCTCCATGCCGGGTTCATGTATGAGAAGGTCGTCAAGATCTCTCGGCAAATTGGACTGTCGTATAACTTGATTTTCGATGACTACAAGTCTTCTATAGACGACATTCATCCGTATGACCAGTACGACGAACTCCGCTACGATGCGCAAGACTTGCTTCTCAATAAGTCTACACTGTCCTTTTATCACACGTAGGTCACTATGAAGACTATCAGAAACCATGTATTCGAGACGAACTCCTCGTCCATGCATTCCATCTCGTTTAATTCGGACTACCCGGAAGACCAGAACGGTTACAAGCTGGAAGTCACTGGCGAGGGAGACTTCGGCTGGTATATTGAAGACGATTACGTCGAGGATCCGGAAGGCAAGATGAACTATGCTCTCATCGCCTACGCATGTATCTGCGGAGGAAAGGACGAGTGCAACGATGTCTTGTCCGAAATCAAGCGTGTGTTCAAGAACCACGGCGTCGATGTCAACTTCGCCGAAGACGACGAAGGCAAGCAACACGCAATCTGGTTCGAGGTGGACAGCTGGGACGAAAGCGGCATCCCTACCGCACATACGGACGGCTATATCGACCACCAGAGCCAGCCTCACGAATTCGATGACTGCGAACGTCTTGCTAAGATGTTCCGTGACGATCCAGAAGAGCTGTATGGATTCGTGTTCGGAGACGCTCGTATCAAGATCGACAACGACAACCACTAGGATTCAATATGGATCGGTCTCTCTGGATTCTCAACATTCTCTTCTTGATTGTACTAGTAGTGTTCATCGGTCTGAGCCTATGGCTAGCCGCCGAGGCCGACCGTGCGCATGCTTGCCTTCTCGATGACGCATGTATCGAGAAATACCGTGCCAAGATCGAACTTGAAAAGAAGAGCGAGTGCAGCGAGCCTCGTTCTAGCCACAAACCAACCGCGCACCCGACCGTAATCGGTGGCCGACCGTACGTATTTTTCTATTAAGGATACAAAATGCACATTCACGACAACAACCCGTATGGATTTTATCGCTTTGCGGCGGCTTGCCCCAAGATGAAGGTGGCCGACACAAAGTACAATACCGAGCAGATCATCGAATGTATCCAGAAGGCGTTCGCTGAAGATGCCACGGCAATCGTGTTCCCAGAACTCTGCATTACTGGCTATACGTGCAACGACCTTTTCCACCAGGAACTGCTTCTACAGAACGCTGAGAAGGCAATCGGTGAAATTGTTGGCCGAAGCAACTTCTATGACAACATATTGATTGCCGTTGGAGCTCCTATTCGTATCGACGGTCGTCTGTACAACTGCGCAGTGTTCATCCAGTCTGGTTCTATCATTGCTATTACGCCAAAGGTGTTCTTGCCTAACCAGCGTGAGTTCTACGAGAAGCGTTACTTCAGCAGTGGCCGTGAACTTCTCCGTGGCATTCCTCGGCATGTAAAACTGTGCAACCAGAATTGCATTCCTATCACCAACCTTATCAAGTTCGAAAAGTTCACCATCGGATGTGAACTCTGCGAAGACCTTTGGGTTCCTATTCCGCCCAGTGGCTACCTTGCTCTGTCTGGCGCAACGGTCATCGTGAACTTGTCCGCAAGCGATGCTCTAGTCGGCAAGGCCAACTACCGTCGTGACCTTGTATGTAACCAGTCCGCACGTTGCATGGCTGGCTACGTGTATGCCTCCGCCGGTGTACACGAATCCACTACCGACATGGTATGCAGCGGTCACTTGATCATCGCCGAGAACGGCAGCTTGATGGCTGAAAAGAACAGCTTCTCTCGTGAAACCGAAATTGTGTATGCCGACATCGACGTGGAACGTCTTGCCATGCAGCGCATTTCCGAAGGCTCTTTCCAAGACTTCAATCAGACTCCGTACGATATCCGTGCCGCGCATACGAATTATATTCGTTCTACAGACGAACTCAAATACCGCTATGTATCCAGGACTCCGTTTGTACCGAGCTCTGCCGAACGCCGGACTGAAGTATGTAGCGAGATCTTCGACATTCAGTGTGCAGCACTGGCGAAACGTCTGGAAGCATCCAATACGAAACGTGCGGTGATTGGTCTCTCTGGCGGACTTGACTCCACGTTGGCATTGCTGGTTATCTACCAGACTTACAAGCTCTTGAACCGTCCAGTTAGCGATATCCTCGCTATCACGATGCCTGGTTTCGGAACTACCAAGCGCACCAAGGGCAACGCCGAGAAGATGGCTGAATGTCTTGGAGTTGAACTCCGTACCATCGACATTACCAATGCTTGCATGCAGCACTTCGAGGACATCGGACACGATCCGAACGTGACAGACGTGACCTACGAGAACGTGCAAGCTCGTGAACGTACCCAGATCCTCATGGACGTTGCCAACAAGGAAAAGGGTATCGTCATCGGTACTGGCGACTTGTCCGAGCTCGCCCTCGGCTGGTGTACCTACAATGCCGACCACATGTCCATGTATTCCGTAAACTGTGACATTCCCAAGACGCTTGTCCGTTACTTGGTGAGATGGTATGCCGTTTGCGTCTGCGACACTGGCGAACTGTCCCAAGTCCTCATGGACATTCTAGATACACCGGTGTCCCCAGAGCTTCTGCCTACCGACAAGGACGGCAACATCGCCCAAAAGACCGAAGAGATCCTTGGAGACTACATCCTTCACGACTTCTTCTTGTATCACTTCGTCAAGTACGGCGCTACTCCGTCCAAGATGCTGTTCCTTGCCAAGTATGCCTTCAAGGGTACATTCGCCGACGACATGCTTGAGAAGACCCTCAAGCTGTTCCTCCGTCGTTTCTTCACGCAGCAGTTCAAGCGCAGCTGTATCCCTGACGGGCCGAAGGTCGGTACGCTTTCCCTTTCCCCACGTGCCGACTGGCGCATGCCCAGCGACGCAAGCTTCAACGACTGGTTGGAGGATACCAATGAAGACGATCAGACTTAACACTTTCGAGACTAACTCTTCCTCGACCCACACGCTGACGATTACTTCCGGCAAGAAGTGGGACGAGTTCGAGGCTGGCACCGCACTGTACAATACCGACTACGAGAAGCTGTACGACTCGGAAGAACTGTACACGATGTTCCTTGAAGGCGACGATGACGGCGACTACATGTGCGAGGAATACGAAACGTATCTCAAGGAAAAGGGCTGCGAAAAACTCTCCCTTGAGGAATTCCGTTATGTGATCGATCACGACTATATCGCAGAACGCTGCCGTCAGGACCGAGGCTTTACGTTCTCCGATGAAATCTGTTCCGAAATGGACAAGAAATTCGGTGCAGCGATCCAGCTCAACAAGGAAGTATTCGCTATCATTAGCCGTTGGATGAAGGAATGGAGCCTTGAACCGTTCCATATCTGGTCTGAGGACAACGATCTGGAATGGTTCTGCAGCGAAGATGTAATCGACGGCGTACGTGTCGTTGCATTCGGTAAATACGGATATTGTTAAGGAGCTAATATGAGAACTATCCGAAATAATGTTTTTGAAACAAACTCTTCTTCCGTACATGCCATCTGCATCACGGATCCGGAAACTTTCGAGGCATACAAGAAAGGCGATTATGCGTTCACCGGCTGGGGAGGAGACAAGCTTCTCACTGCGGAAGAACTCTTCGAGAAGTTCACCAGCACCGAGTACAGTAACTGGGATGATTACTTGACCTGGTGTGAGGAGCACAAGAAGGACGCTATGAACTTGGAAGACTTCAAGAAGATCCTCCATATCCTCGCCGAAGATGACTGGGACAAGAAGACAGAAGAGTCCGACTACGTGTCCGACTGGCTCCGTGACAACAGCTACCAGATGTACAACCGTCTAGGCTACGACGAATTCGAAACATTCGAAGAATTCAAGACCATCAAGGGAACCGAAGTTGTCGCATTCGGTTACTATGGGCACGACTAAGGAGCTGCTATGAAAACAGTAAGACTTGCTACCTTTGAGACTAACTCTTCTTCAACACACGCAATTTGCATGTGTTCCGAGGAAGACTACCAGAAGTTCAAGAACATGGAACTGTTCTGGAAGTGGAGCGACCTCAAGACGGCGGAAGAACTGTATGACGAGTTCGCCAAGCCGTACTCGACACCGCAATCCGAATGGGAAGACTGGAAGAAGGACGTATGGGCAAAGCGTTTCCTTGGAAAGCTTCCTTCGTTCGATCAATTCAAGAAGGCTATCACCACCGAAGGCGAATGGCATTACATTAATGATGATGAACGTGACGAATACGATTCCGACGAAGAATGGATCATCGCCAACATCCAATCGATTCTTGTCGAGGACGAAGTCGCCAACGTAAGCAACTACAACTACAACGGCGACTGGTACTACGAAACATTCAAGAGTTCGTTCAACGGAGTCGTCGCATTCGGATATTACGGACACGACTAATAAGGAGTACATTATGTTTACTGAATATACCGAACCTCAACAAGACCCGATTGCACGTCCAGCCGACTTGGCTATGCTTAAAAAAGCTGGTTGCAACTGGAATCCGACACATCCAGACAATGTTCGAATACATGAACTCGCATGTTGGGAAGGCGTGTGCTATGCCTATGAAGATGGCTGGGGATCGTTCCACCCAGATGGCCACTGTGGATGCATTTTGTCTGATGACGAATATGTATTTGGCATTCGTTGTAACCATTTGATTTGGATGGACGGCGAAGATGAGCACAACGGCCCAGCTGTACTTATCGTAGGTAATCATAAGGGATGCTTGATCATGTCTTTGTTATATGATCCAGATCAAGTAGACCCTTATGCAGAATAAATGGACGAAGCTATTCGTAATCAATATGAAAACGATCAGAACTAATACGTTCGAGACAAACTCCTCGTCGGCACACTGCTTCGTGACTGCCGACAACGAGGAGTTCGCTCGTTTTGTCAACGGAGAGCTGTTCGCCGACGGATTCGGCTACAAGTTCCACCACGATGCGAAGCTGATCGACGAAGATGCGGTCTACATGCGGTACGAGAAGTACTTCATCGACAACGTAATCACGATGGACAGCGAGTCAAAGATGTTAAGCAAGGATACGGTTCTCTGGATAGTGCGACATCCGGTTGAAATGGCTCCACTTAGTCAAGAGAGCGGCGATTACGGCAATACCGTCCCAGAAATGCCAAATGAAATTTTTAACGAGTGCTATACCAACTACTGGGGCGTATCCAACCTCATCTGCTGGCTGGATCAAGAAGAAGCTCCGCTGTCCTACGCTAAACTCGTTGACGAAACAAGTAATTTTGAGAAAGGCTATGACGGATACGACAGCGAGCCACCGACCGAGAAGGACGGAAAGACGAGCTGCTACGCCGTATGGTACTACTAGAGGTTAAATATGACACGTGGAAAACTTGTGTACATCGACGAAGAAGGCAACGTATTCGTCTCCAACGAATTCAACGGCGACATGTACTACACTGAAGGCAGCAAGGGCGAGAAATACGCCAATGCGTTCGCAGCGATGCCTAAACATATGGGCATTGCCGCCATGTCAGCATGGCTGTACAATGTCAACACGCCGCTACACAAATATGACGAGAATGAAGTCCGCTTCATTCACCGTGCCGACAACAAGATCGACTTGACTCGTGCGACCTACTTCGACTACTGGTTCTCGGACTATCTGTACATTAGGAACGATGCGAAACTCTTTACCATCACCAACCGTGACGGCGCTCCGATCGACCTTCCGGAACATACGATCTCCATATTCGGCTTCGGTACATTTGAAGATCGTATAAACATTAGCAATCAGCTAACAACAGAGGACGAAGTGATCGATTCTACCGCAGCCACCGAAGAACACCGCCAAGAAGTCGCCAGGAATATCCAACACTTCTGCAGCAAGATTTCTATGAGGGCGGCTAAGCACGACCTATCCAAGCTCGTACCGCCGGAAAAGGAAGGCTTTGACCGTGCCACGCTGAAGCTCAAGGACATGACCTACGGCTCCTCGGAGTACGCTAAGTCCCTCGAAGACCTGTCCGATACTCTTGAACACCATTACGCCAACAACGACCATCATCCGCAGTTCTATAAGAACGGCGTAAACGGAATGAGCCTATACGCCCTAGTGGAAATGTACGAGGACTGGAAGGCCGCCGCTAAGCGTACAAAGAACGGCAACATCGTCAAGTCTGTCGAACACAATAAGGGCGAGTTCCATATCGACGACCAGCTGTATTCCATCCTACTGAATACGGCAAAACTGGATTTGGAAGAGGAAAATAGCCAGAAATAGCTATTTCCCTCTTGACAAAACGAGGTAATTAGTATATATTGGTTGCATTATGATGAACATTTTGCTATGTTTGCCTCGTGTCAAGAACGACTGTGAGTTCTATCGTGGCCCGACAATGGCCGACGACGAATACCCAGTCGTCGATATCCAGTCCAACGAGGTAATTAATGAACCTATTACTAGCGATCCCGGCGAGAGGGCAGAATAAGTACCTTCATGAAATGAAGGACGCTATCCATGCCATGTCGGTAAAGCCGTGCCATGTCCTATACATGGCAGACAGACCGACCGCCAAGGAACGTGTGGAAGCACTGTCCATACTGGACAACGATCCGCTAATCGAATACTATCCCATAACTACCAAGCCAGCGTACGTAGGCCGTCCCAAGATGACCTACGGTGTCGAGTGGTTCCTTACTGGACATGTGAGGAACTGTGCAGTGGACTATATCGCGAAGCACCCAGACATCGACGCAGTCGTGTTCATAGACGGCGACTGCATTCCGGAACCGGACCTGATAAAGTCACACATGGCGGTGCTTGACTGCAAGGAGCCGAAGGTATCGGTAGGCAAGCGCAAGGAGTCGCTGTACAACTGGAACGACCAGAGAGATACAGAAGAAAGCAACTGCAGAATTTTCCACGACATTCCGACCGAAGTTCTGCACGAGACGATGTTCGTAGACTCCGGCGTCGTGTGGACATGCAATTTCGGAATGAACAAGGAAGCGCTTGGCTACCTCAAGCAGCTCAACTCTACACTATACGGACGTGAGGAGACCTTCTCCAGCGACTTCCTCGGTACGTGGGGCGGCGAGGACGGATTCATCGGTCTGGAGTGCTACTATACCGGCGTGCCTGTTATCGCATTGGAAAACGGCAACAACGGAATACGCCACAAGTATCACATTCGCACGGAAAGCAAGTACAACCACGTTGCGTTCATTTCTTTCCTTGAAGAACACCGTGAACGGTTACTTTATCTGCTGGACTTGTACAACATGAACGTCCGTCACTGCAACTTTATCCCTAGAGAAGAACTTATCGAGCTCGGATACGAGTTCGACCAACATAAACTAGGATAATATGTTTTTCGATCTATCAAAAATAGGCGAGTGGCTCGGAAAGAAGCTGTCTCCGAATCCGGAGGAACTTACTGACGAGGAACTGCAGAAGCTCCGCAAAGAAGACCTCATCCTCATAGTGAAGGAACTCCAGTACAAGAGCAAGACGCTCGCCAGACAGAAGAAGCAACTGCAAGACAAGGTGTACGACCTCTTCATCAAGCTCTAGTGTGGATAAACTGCTGGCAGCTTCAAAAGGAACGATATGCCCAATAAATGGCTTAATTGCGCTATACCAGGCGTCGCCTTGACCACTTGCATCGGTTCGGTGTACTGCTGGTCTCAGTTCGCTGCCAACTTGATGGAAACCTTCGCATTGACGAGGTTCCAGACGGACATCGGCTTCATGTTAATCATCTTCTTCCTCGGTATGTGCGCCGCAGCTTTCGGACGTGTCATCGAGAAGAATCCAAGACTCGGTGCGTGGATGTCCACCGCAGTGTTCATAACTGGCTTCATGATGCTGGGAACTGCGGTCGCTGTCGGATCCGTACCGGCCTTCTACATTTCCACGGCGATCATCGGAGCTGGCACTGGCATAGGATATGTCACGCCAGTCAAGACGCTGATGGCGTTCTTCAGCGACCATAAGGGGCTCGCATCGGGGCTCGCCATAACAGGATTCGGCCTGGCGAAGTTCATAGCCTCGCCAGTAATCGAGTGGCTGCTCGCCAATGTTAGCTTGTCCAACATGTTTTTCATAATGGGCGGAATCTATGCCGCCGTGATGGTCGCATCGTCGCTGCTTCTGCGTAAGTATCCGTACAGCGTGACCGAAGAGAAGTACGACAACGGATTCGAGTATTCCTACATGCTGAAAAGCAAGGAATGGTGGTCGATCTGGTTCATGTTCATGACCAACATATCGTGCGGACTCGCTATTATCTCACAAGAGAAGGGACTGCTTACCGCACTTGGTATATCGGCTATCGCAATGGTTCTGTCCGGGACCGCACTGTCCAACGCCGGTGGCCGTCTCGGATTCTCTTCGATTTCGGACAAGATAGGAAGGAAGGCCGCATACCATTTTGTATGTAGTTTCGGAATCCTCGGTGCTGTGTTCTGCATTACAGGGAGCCCTATGTTGTCTGTAATAGGCATACTTCTGTGCGAGGCCGCCTACGGCGGAAACTTCAGCGTGTTGCCTAGTTTGTTGGCAAAACGGTTCGGCATGGCTAACGCATCACGTGTACACTCGATGACGCTTACTGGCTGGAGCTTCGGAGGAATCTTCGGCCCGTTGCTCGCCAATACGTTTACTGGCAACTCTCTGTACATCGTACTCGCCGTTCTGTACTTCATCTCATTCACGGTCATGGAAATGAATGTCAAGAAGTAAACGAACTTTTACATAACTATACCACATACCGACTGGCCAAAACCAGTCGTTTTTGCTATATTTCGGCACATGGAAAATGTAGCAATGAATTACGTAAAGTCCGGATCGGTATACACTCCGATCGGCAGCCTACGAGAAGTTACGAACATTCTCGAACCCCATGTATACCAGATCATCATGCCGCCCATGTCGGGCCCAAAGCTTGAAATGGTCGACAACATCGATTTGTCCGTACCCAAGAAAGTCTATGGCAAGGTTCCGTCCCAAGTGATCAAGTGCTTTGCCGCTTATGACCGACGTCCTCGAAACACTGGCATCCTCTTGTCCGGAGAACGTGGCATGGGCAAGACCTTGTTCATCCGCATCGCGATGAACGAAGCCCTTAAGAGGGAAATCCCAGTCATCATCCTTAGCCGTACAAAGTCTCTCGAAGCCTATGTCGGACTCATCAACAGCATCACTCAGCCCGTGCTCGTGGTGATGGACGAGTTCGAGAAGAACTTCGACACGGACGACAAGAGCGAAGACCAAGGCACGTTCCTTTCCATGCTAGACGGCCTCGGTTCCAGCCAGAAGCGCATGTTCATCGCTTCCGTCAACTACCGTCACAAGATTTCCCAGTTCATGATCAACCGTCCTGGCCGCTTCTACTACCACTTTGAGTTCAAGCCGCTGTCCGACGTGGAAATGATCGAGTACTTGACCAACGAGACCACTGGCGTCGACCAGAAGACCATCAAGTACGCCGTGCAGATCATGCAGAACTATCCGATCAACTACGACGGCCTTTCCGCCATCGCAGCCGAGCTCAACGCAGGTATCGACATCAACGAGACCTTGCGTGACTTGAACCTCGACCGTATCGGCGTGTCTGCTCTGCAGTGCAACGTGAACATCAACGGATACGAATACTCCGGTACGCTCAACATGAGCATCGACTCTCTCCAAGCAAGGGAAACCGTCGGCATCGATATGCGCAGCGTGAAGTACGTCGGCTCGACTTCCAAGATCAAGCCGTCCACCAAGGGCTTCATCGGCAACGAGATCTCCGTCTATCTCTCCGCAATCCAGATGACGATGGACGAGACTGGAATCGTGCGCTTGAACGTGGACGAAAGCCTTGACTACATCTACTTGGAAGAAAGCATTCCGCATCCGACCAAGAAGGGCGACACGATCTGCTACCTTCACATGAAGGACATCAAGAGCGTGTCGGAAATCAGCATCCGTCCGAAGCCGATCCGTTCGGCTCCGATGTACCTCACTGTGTAAGGAGAGACTATGTCCAAGTGGCTTTACCGACTTGAAGCGGTTGACGAGAACAACGGCCTCTGGTACAACTCGAAGAACGAGTATGTCTGGGGATGCAAGGACTGTAAGGGAGAGGCGAAGGACTTGCCGATGGGGTACGACCCTCGTTACCACATCGACGGCAAGAACTGGTTCTCCTCTTGCTCGAACGTGGAAGACCTTCTCCACTGGTACTCCAAGGAGGACGCCATATTCCTCCTCGAACACGGCTTCGTGTTCACGAAGTATCTGGCGAAGGACTACCACGAATTCGAGCTGGAAACGGTCTTCTTGAAGGAGACCGCCGAAGCGCGTGAAGTCATCGACTTCATTTCGCTATTTGACTAAATTGACAACCAGCCAGAAATAAACTAATTTGCAACTCAGAAGGATCAATATGTCCAAGAGAGTTGCATTTTTTGTTATAGCCATTTTACTGATCGCTTTCCTTGCGTTCAGTATCTTTGCTCTGTTCAACTACAAGGAACCGGACTGTTACGTCGGCATACCCGGCTGTACTATATTCGGGGCAATCCTATGCGACTGGCTGCTGGGCAAGATCGACAAGTTTTGAGGTTCGGAATGAAGTTCACTCTAAAAGCATACAGCGACTTGGGAAGGTGCAGCATGGGCACTTTACTAGACGAGTTCGATACGGACACCTACAAGATACTCGATAGGGGCAAGGAAGTCCAGATCCGTTCAGTAGAGGACTTGTTCCCCTATCTATGGCAGACACCAGGCGTAGCCTTCCATTCCGAAGGCAAGCACGTCGCCAATTTCTACAGTACTGGCACACACTGGCATCATGACTTTGACGACAGCATACTTGAATACGAAAGGGATATCCGCAAGCTGGAGAAAAAGGTCGACAAGGCGACCGATCCGAAGAAGAAAGCCAAGTACCAGGAAGACCTGGACTGGGCTATACATCATGTACAGAGCTTAAAGGACATGCTGAAACGTCTGGACACCGAAATGGAAGAACAGCAGAAACAGTTGATCGAGGAGAACAAGTGACCCAGTTCCTCGTATCAATTTACCGCAGGGCTTTTATAGACACGTTGCCTATGGCCAAGTTCCCATTGACCCATGCGATGTGCGACAAGAACGACTACGAGACCCTTGAAGGCGAGGACGTACTCGTCATGCTGCAAGTGCGATACGGAAAGCTCATGTCCGTGGTCATCTACCAAGAAACTGCAGAAGACGAAATCCATGTGTTCTCATTCGAGGTCACTTCGGACTGCCACCTTCTCGACTACGGCACCACCGCCATGAACGAGCTCAAGAAGGGTTATAAATTCATAACCTTGAACAGCTTGCCGGAAAGCAAGATATTCTACGAGAAGCAAGGGTTCGAGCCTAATGGAGAGAACTCATACATCTGGAGGCGTAATGATACGAGACCTTACTTTCTTTAATACTGTCGAGGACTTGGAACAGCTCACCGGGCTATCCAGAAACGAACTGTGGGAACATGGCGCTAACCTCGACGACTGGGATTACGGCTTCTGTTGTTCTCAACAGCTCCACAAGGAAGTCACCGAGGAAAAGGAAAAGTACGAGATCGACTCTTGGGACGAGCCATCCGACGACGGCAAGTATTACAAAACATACAACACTTACGACTACGACGATCCAACCTACCAGCTGATGCAGAACGCCGAGAACTACTGCGTCGGATGGAACCACTTCACCGTAGACGGAAAGCACTACTACACGGTACACCACTCATGACCGCACACGAACTAGCACAGAAACTTTTGGAACAACCGGACATTGAAGTCCGTTGTCTTGGAAACACCGAGGAATTCGGCGTAGAGGAAGTAGGCGACTGGAACGGAGAGTTCGTCTACGTGGCAATCCACCATTGCGAGGTCGACTGATGTTTACTAAGCATTTAGTTACTAAAGAACTTGTCGGAAAGGCTCACGAGCTTTTCGCCATCATCTTCCCTGACGAGCACTTGTATGACGACGACGGCGGCGTATTGAAAAGCTGCTTCATTGAGTCGTGTTCTGATACCCACGATCCCCATGACCTATGGCATTACTATCTGTGGAGCTACAGCACTCCAGAGAACCCCATGGGTTCCTTTATCGGCATGTCCGGCATCTACACGGAGGCAACCGATCCGGAAAGCGCTTGGCTGGGCTGGCTTGGCGTATTGCCGGAATACCGTAGGGAAAGGTTCGCCACACGAATGCTCAACGCATTTGCCGAGGAATGTAGGCAGCGTGGATTCAAGCACGCTCGTATCTATACAAACGAAGGGAACGTACCGGCACGTGAGTGCTACAAGTTCAACGGATTTATGGAAGAGAAGTACAACGGCCAGACCCCAGACTATGTTCTGACCGGAGGCCCGATCTACATCTACTCGAAGTCGCTGTATCCGCAGTACGAATGTCCGCCGTGGGCTGACCGACACCTTGATTTCTAACCGCTAGGCCAGTTGACAGCAACTGGCCGTTTTGCTATATTCTGGTACATGGAAAAGCTATATATTCTCATGCACCGTAAAATTCAGTTCACCGGTAAGGGTGACCCAGACCACTGGGACGAAAGCATCATCGCCCAGTCCACAGACAAGTCCTTCATCGACAAGATCGTCAAGGACAACAACCTTGTTCTCGGCGACATCAACGACATGTGGGATTTCGGTCACACTTACTTCGTCAAGGAAATGGACATACCGTTCATCAACGAATATCTATTCAATCTGTTTCATCTTCGGAAACCGCAATAATGGAAGTGTTACAAAATAAGATTACATTGGCCTTGGTGTTTGTTATAGTCATATTCTTGGGATGGCTGTATACTATTGTAACGACGCCAAAGAAAATTGACTGCTTACCTCTATTTGCATTTTCTTGCTTCTTGCTTATACCAATTTTCAACATTTCTAAGTGGATATACACGGCGAAGTATGACCAGGAGTTCATCAAGGAATGGATACTGGATCACAAGCCTACATGCCATGATGAAACAATCGAATGTCTGAATGATAAGATGCAATGGTACAAGGATTCGTTACGCTACATCGTCCCATTTGATCACCAAAAGAAGGTCAGTATTGACTCGCTCAAGAATGAGCTGAACCGTTTCGAAGGGGCTTACAAATGAACTATCTCAATCAGAAGACCATCGACGAATTTAAACTCCTACAAGAATGGCACAAGGCAGATAAGCCCAATGCCCCTAGCCGTTACAAGCAGCTTGCAGATGCCGCCTACAAGGCGAAACGTAGCAAGACACATGTAATGCTCAATACCGAATATTCAACGGAAGAAGAACGGCTATTGGATCTATTCTACCATTGTATATTAGACCATCAAGCGTTCTTGGACGAAAAGGAACCTAAATGCGGGTGGCTTCCTGAAATGACACCGTATGCCATACCAGCGTACTATTATGA
>JAEEGL013717061.1_pt1 | contig 23088 bp, 21 predicted proteins | sample 9134231 | NCBI WGS metagenome assembly JAEEGL01 (sample SAMN16246548, study PRJNA631951) | gut metagenome | biome: gut microbiome; feature: rumen; material: fiber-attached | host: Bos | place: Iran: Karaj | collected 2018-10
GTCCTTGAGCACTGAGACGTCCTCCTTGCGGAAATAGTCCCCGAAAGCCTTGAAGAAGGAAGGTTCTCCGACAACGAGCTTGGGCTGGTCAGGAATTCCCCTGGCGGCGAAATACCCTGCGAAATCGAATCCGGGATAAGCTTTCACGAGTTCCTTCATGCTCATGGGGTTGTAACCGGCCTCTACATCCCTCTGCTGTACATTGGACCATGAATTCAGAGCGAGGTAATCCTCTACCTTCATCGTATTGTCAGCTACGGCTGAAGGATTCTGTACACCTGCGAGGGTAAGCACTTTCTCAAGGTAATCGCGGTAACCCTTCTTCAGCTCAGCGTTCTTGGGATCCACATAGTAGTCCCTGTTGGAAAGGCCGAGTCCGCCCTGTCCCAGATAAAGGATCTGGGAATCGCTGTCGACAAGGTCAGCTCCCACATATGCGCCGAAGAAACCGTCGTCGCCGCCGTCATGCATTGAAGCGATCTGCTTGACAAGGTCAGCCTTTGAAGAGAGAGCGTAAATCGCATCGATATAGGGTTTGAGGGGAGCACCGCCTTCCGCATTAAGTTTCAGGGAGTCAAGTCCCATCTTATAGAGGTCGACTATCTTCTGGTCGTCTGTCCCCATCTCGGGATTCATGGTGGTCATTGAAGCGAAGAGGTCATTGAGCCTCTCGACATTCAATTCGCTGAGCATGTCAAAAGAGCCGAAACGGGCATACTGGGGACCGAGGGGATGCGCTTTCTGCCACCCTCCGGTAGCGTACTGGTAGAAATCATCGCCGGGGGCGACTGAAGTGTCGAGGTTCGCAAGGTCGATAGCGGGGACTTTCCCGTCATCCTTTGAACCGCAAGCTGCGATGGCAAATGCTGTTGCCATGATGATGAAAACTTTCTTCATACTTATTTTTGAACTTGAATTTCAGATGTATGATTCCCCTTTGGGGAAAGCATTTGCGAAGGTAGATATTTTTTCGCATATTTGTCCCAAAGCGGCCCTTTATTCCGGACGTACGGAACGGGCACGAAGGAACTCTTCAAAGAAAACGGCAATGGCAGACAACAAATCCGGATCGGTTATATCCAGCATACTGGTAAGATACGGTGTGGCCACCCTCGGGCTGGTGCTGGTCGGCATCGGAGTAGCCCTTTCCATAAAATCTGACCTCGGGACCTCCCCAGTATCATGTCCACCATATGTAGTGAACCTGTGGAACTCCAAGCTCACAGTCGGAGAGTACACAATGATCATGCATATGATTTTCATACTGGCCCAAGTGCTTATGCTCGGTAAGAAATTCAAGCTCCGCTATCTTATGCAGATTCCGGCGGCGATAGTCTTCGGACTTATTACCGACCTTGCCATCTGGGCATTCGACTGGATCCAGGTAAGCACCTATGCAGGAAGGATGTTCCTCTGTGTACTGACTGTCATTGTGACCGCTCTCGGAGTGAGTCTCGAAGTGCTTGGCGGAGCCTGGATGCTAGCCGGAGAGCAGACTACAGCAGCGATATCAGAAGTGACCGGACTCGCCTTCAACAGGGCGAAGATCGCATTCGACGTATTCCTCGTGATAATTTCCGCGGCATTCGCCTGGATTGTTTTCAAGAACCCGTTGGGGCACGACCATCTATACGTAATCAGGGAAGGCACTCTCATTCTGGCGATTTTCACAGGACTGTGCATGAGGCTGACTGACCCGCTGGCGAAAGCCATGTTCGGAAAGGCCATCGACAAGGTCACCAAGAACTAAGATTGAAAGAGTGTGATGGAAAACAGAGTCGTGGCATTCATAAAGGACTTCATGCTGCCCATAGCATTGGTGAGCGGCATAAGCCTTTATCTGCTATACCATTTTATCACGCCCATCCACGTCGCCGGACCAATGTTGCACAAGGTGGCAGTAGAGGGTCAAAGGACTTTGGTTGCGCTGATGCTTTTCCTGCAGTTCGTGAAGATTTCACCGCATGACCTCAAATTCACAAAATGGCATCTCAAGGCGATACTGTTCCAAGCCATTTCTTTCGTTGCCGTCGCGCTCATCGCCGTATACACTGAAGATGCAGGCATAAAAATACTTCTGGAATGTGCCATGCTCTGCCTTATCTGCCCGACCGCCTCGGCAGCTGGAGTGATCACTGAAAAACTGGGAGGAAATCTGGCCCAGACTGTCACTTATGTGGTTATGATAAACGTCCTGGCGTCGTTCCTCATTCCAGCCATAATCCCGCTTGTCAAACCGTCATCGGACCTGCCCTTCTGGACATATGTCTGGAAAATCGGTCTAAGGATATTCCCGGTACTGATACTGCCATCCATTCTGGCCTGGACCTTCAGGTACACCACCCACAAGTTCCAGAGGTGGCTTATGAGGCACGCACACTGGTCGTTCTACATCTGGGGCATCTGCCTCACTCTTGCAATGGCCCTTTCCACAAGAGCGCTTTTATTAAGCGGACTTAGCGCAGGGATAATAGCATGCATCGTGATGGTCTCAATGGGATGCTGCGCCATACAGTTCATCTTCGGCCGCAAATCTTCAAAGGACCATATTACCAAGATAACCGCGGGACAAGCCCTCGGACAGAAAAACACAGGGTTCCTCATATGGCTGGGTTACAGTTACATGACGCCGGTCACCAGCGTAGCCGGAGGACTGTATGCCATATGGCAGAACCTTTTCAACTCATGGGAACTTTACGAAAAGAATCATAACAAAAACGGACAATAATCTTTCTACAGCCATGGCCACAGAAAACAACTTCCCCTGCAATCACCATTCACCCGAATCTGAAGGAAGGAGGGACTTCCTGAAGAATTTGGGGACGATAACCGCCGGAGCTGCACTTCTCCCGCTTGCCGGTTGCGCCGACAAAGGTGAAAAATTCACTTCCCGCTCGGGCGCCCCTTCACAGAACGGTCCTATGGAATACAGGACCAACGAGAACACCGGTGACAAAGTATCTCTCCTGGGATACGGGTGCATGAGATGGCCCACAAAAAAAGACGAGTACGGCAAAGACGTCATCGACCAGGATGCCGTGAATTCCCTTGTGGACTACGCAATAGCTCACGGGGTTAACTATTTCGATACAGCTCCCGTATATGTCCAGGGATTGTCCGAGAAATCTACCGGAATCGCCCTGTCACGTTACCCTAGGGACTCGTACTACATCGCCACGAAGATGTCGAACCAGAGGCTTGCCGGCCAGGGACGGACTCCGGAGCAGCTGTACAAGGATTCAATTGAGATGTACGAGAACTCGTTCAAGGAACTGGGTGTGGACTATATAGACTACTATCTTCTCCATTCCATAGGTGGCGGAAACGGCATTCCTCTTCTCAACGAGAGGTTCTTCGACAACGGTCTTATCGACTTTCTGGTGAAAGAAAGGGAGAAAGGCAGGATACGCAATCTTGGATGGTCCTTCCACGGTGATGTGGAAGTATTCAACCATATGCTAGCCCTGCATGACGAGGGGAAATACAAGTGGGACTTCGCCCAGATACAGATGAACTACCTCGACTGGAGGCATGCCAAGGCGACCAACACCAGGAACATCGACGCGGAATACCTCTACGGAGAACTCGAAAAAAGGGGCATCAAGTGCACCATCATGGAACCTCTTCTTGGAGGAAGGCTTTCCAATGTCCCCGACCATGTCGCCAGGATATTCAAGGAAAGGGAACCCGAAAGGAGTATCGCCTCATGGGCGTTCCGTTTCTGCGGCACTTACCCGGGAGTCCTGTCCATCCTCAGCGGAATGACTTACATGGAGCATCTGCAGGACAACATCAGTTCCCTCGCTCCTCTCACTCCCCTTTCAGAAGATGAGCTCGAGTTCCTCGACAGGACTGCGGACCTTATGGCAGCATATCCGACCATCCCCTGCAACCAATGCCAATACTGCATGCCTTGTCCTTATGGAATAGACATTCCGGCCGTATTCACACACTACAACAAATGCGTGAACGAAGGCAACATGCCCGAAAACAGGCAGGACCCTATTTACCGGAAGGCGAGAAAAGCTTTCTTGCTGGGATATGACAGGAGCGTCCCCAGACTCAGGCAGTCCGACCACTGCATCGGGTGCAACCAGTGTTCTCCCGAATGCCCGCAGAGCATCAACATCCCTCAGCAGATGCAGAGGATAGACCGGTACGTGGAATCACTCAGACAGGGGACCCTGTAATAGGACCCCCTGTCTGCAGTATACTATTCAAATGGCGTTTTCCTATTAAAGGGAGACGTCATTTCTTGTTGTAGTATTCTAGCCTCGTTTTCGCGGAACTCCTGTCTGCGTCATTGTCGGCATAATCGACCATCATCTGAAGGTACTTTTTCTCGTTCTTGACATCCTTGTCCCTTCTGGCGATAAGGATGCAGTTACGTATTGCCGTCAGATCGTCTTTCTTCAGCTTCAAGACCTTGTTATAGTACTTGTATGCTGTCTTGTGGTCGTTCATAGCAACGAAATATGACCCCACGTTGTCGAGGAAGAGGACATTGTTCGGTTCGTAATCAAGCATCTTGAGGCTTATCTCCCTGAAAGCCTCGCGGGAAGCCGGGGACGCTATCCTGTAGAAAGAGACCAAGTATTCCTGTATCCCGGAATCGAAGAAATCGGCATCGACTTCAGTATCAGGATATGTCCACTTGGGATGCTGGGTGAAGTTGTAGTCGATTATCGATTTGAGGTCAGAACATGTCATGTCAGGACTCTCTTTCTCGTACATCGACAGTGCTGTAGTCTTATAGAATCTCCAGTCCAGACGGTCAGGATATTGTGCTATTCCGCCCTCAATGGTCTTTATCGCCTGAGCGAAGATATCGTCATCGAACATCGCCTCCTGGAAATAGTTGACAGGATTGCCGAGCGAGTCATTAAGGGAAAGTACCGGAGCTTCACCCAAGTACGTCTTACCTTCTTTGGCTACAAGTTGAGTGTTCTGGCATTTGGCCAGATAATAAATGAACTTGTACTCAACAGGATCCGGATCATCCGGATAATCGCTTATCCACCTGTCAAGAAGAGTCTCGACTCCTACACCTGAAGTACCCAGGTTCTTTACCAAAGTGGCATATCTCTCTTTGTACTGCTGCTGGGTGGTCTCTTGTGAGAATGACGGCAGTCCCAGAGCGAGAACCGCAATGACAGCAAGTACGGATTTTATAGCTTTAGTCATTTCAATGATGATTTCTTGTAATTATTCAGGAAAGATGCACATCAACAATCATTCCAACACTCACTGAAGGTCCATGCGTATCCTGCGCGAAGGTGGAAGCAGGTTGTTGCATCTTTGTCCTATGTTCTTCACGAAACCGATTCCTACACCTGAATGCTTGAGCAGCAGAATGCCTTTAGGAGCATCCGGAAGACGGATGGAATCCCTGTGAAGGAAAGAGAGGGCGGTTTCCTTGTCCACCTCGAATGAGGGGAAGAATCCGTCTTTCAGCAACAGGCTTGTCGACAGGTCCACATCCGGAATGAAATCCTTGCCCTTGACAGTCCCCAAAGCCGTTCCTGCCATCATCGGATGAAGAAACGAAAGGACATCGGTTTCTTCTTTTATCGCAGAGGGAACCGCTATTATGCTCTCCCCTCTTGAAAGGAACTCACATTGGATGGAGACGCATTCCTTGACAGAAGAAGGAATCTGCACCTGGGATGAAACTCCACGAGCGGGTTTCGGGGCTTTCCTCTGCGGAACGGGGTAACATCCCCCAGAAGTCAAGGAACCGTCTTTCCGAAGTACCGAACAGTACTGTCCCTCACCTTTGACGAACCCGGGAACGAGGCTGACCCCGTGTCCTGTCCGTATAAGGCCTTCATAATCCTTGACCGGAAGGAAACTTCCGCCTAGTTCCGAAGCCGCCCATTCAACCAGAAGGTCGTTTTCCAAACGGTTGAAGGTGCAGGTGGAATAGAGGAGGATACCGCCCGGCCTTAGGCATGGCCACATGTCAGCGAGTATCCTTTTCTGCCTGGCACTGCACATCTGGACATTCGAGACGGACCATTGGCGCAATGCCTCCTCGTCCTTGCGGAACATTCCTTCACCCGAACAAGGGACATCGGCTATCACAATGTCGAAAAAGGAGACAAGATGTGAGAATGCGGCAGGATCCGCGCTTGTGACAACGACACAGGGGTCACCCCAAAGAGACACATTCTGGCAGAGAACCGCGGCCCTCTGGCGCATCACCTCATTGGATACAAGAATGAAATCATCCCCGCACATGGAACGGAGAACGGATGCGGCATGGGTGGTCTTCCCTCCCGGGGCGGCACAAAGGTCCAATACCCTGATGGGCCTTCCTCCCTTGTCTTCCATGACTGATGGGAGGACTTCCTTAAGCATCGAAGCGACGAACATCGCCGATGAATCCTGCACATAATATGCTCCGCCATGAAGCCAGGGGTCGAGAGTGAAGGAAGGACGCTCCGAAAGGAATATCCCCTCTTCGCACCATGGGACTTCCCCGATCACTTTATCCCCGAAATGGTCCTTCAAAGAAGTGAGATCGGTTTTGTGGGGATTGGAACGTACTGACACTCCGGGATCAGAGCACAAAACTTCAAGGGCGGCGAGAGCGCCGTCCTTTCCTATAGCTTCTTCAAGAAGGGAAACGAATTCAGGGGGAAAAGTCATAGGTCCTCTATACTCTCCAGGTCCCGTCATTGGGGTTCCATGTCCCGTGGGGATCGAATCCTTCAGGGAACATGGAGGGATCGATGCCCTCCGGCATCTTGCCTTCGGAGAGGGCTGCCATAGAATCCACTATCTTGTCAAGGGCGTCCTTGATCTTCCCCCCGAGGACCATCTTCATCATGAAGTTCAGGTCCGCCGAGGCGTCGATATGGAAATCCGTCTTATCGGGATCGCCACCGGAAGCGTCGAACCACAGGTCCACATTGAAGGCGAAAGGAGCTCCGTTATCCACGAAAGAGATCCTGGAATAAGGGACGCGGTCCTTCACCTTCACTCCCACGTTGAAGCCTTGTACTGTAGCGTTTATAGAGTCATAATCAGCGGTTACGCCCTCCTTCTTGTCCTCGGGGAGGAACCTAAGGAAATTGCGCATGTCCACGAAAGCCATATACAGAATGTAAGGAGCCTTCGACACCACTGCATGTTTGCTGCTTATGTTCGTCATCGTTTTTCTTGTTTAAAATCATTTCCCCCATTCTGAAGGGTTCTTCCTCCACTGTGAAAGGACCTCCAGTTGGTCCGGAGTGACATACCCGGTACGGGCTGCCTCCTTCACAAGAGAGGAGTAATCCGAAAGAGTGGACAGGGCGACTCCCTCTTCAGCGAATCTCTGGGCGGCAAGGTCAAACCCGTATGTGAATATCGCGACCATTCCGAGTACCTCGGCTCCCGCCTTCCTAAGAGCGTCGACTGCGGCCAAAGAACTCATGCCGGTCGATATGAGGTCTTCGATCACGACCACCTTCGTCCCCGGTTCAAGTATCCCCTCTATCTGGGAGCCGGTGCCATGGTCCTTGGGTTTGGGGCGGACATATACGAAAGGCATGCCCATCCTGTCGGCAGCCAGAGCACCATGAGCGATAGCACCCGTAGCCACGCCGGCTGCGACCTGCGCATCAGAGAACAGCTCTTTGGCCCTTTGGGCAAGGGACGCGGCGACCAATGAACGGAGCTCCGGATATGAAAGGATCCTGCGGTTGTCGCAATATATGGGGGAATGCCAGCCTGAAGCCCATGTGAAAGGCTGTGAAGGACGGAGGAGCACTGCTCCTATCTCAAGAAGTTTCCCGGCAACCAGGGCCGCTGTTTCAGAATGATTGTTGTCCATGTTTTCTCTGTGTATGATGTCCGCCGCCTGGAGTAACCGTTCCGGACGTCCGGACTTCCACTTTTCGCGGAGTTTCAGTATATTTGCGGCTGCAGACAAAGTACAAATATAGTCATTTTCCAAAGACCTGCCCAAATTGACGTCCCTCATCCATAGGATTTACTTCGAAAACAGATGCATAATCATCTGCCCGCCGACGGAGTCAGCACTCTCTGACCCCAACTCGATAGAATACCATCCCGGAGAAGAGTCCGGGATCTGCGAAATGGTCTCCATGTTCAAGTCTAGCCCGAACATCGCCAGGATCTACATCCCGGCGAAAGACACCCAGAAGATGTACAGGAGGGTGTGCTCGGAGTTCAAGGAGGTAAACGCAGCAGGCGGGCTGGTGTCGAACCGCAGAGGCGACTACCTTCTTATCAGCCGGTACGGGCTCTGGGACCTGCCCAAAGGGCACCAGGAGGAAGGCGAGGACATAGAAGTAACGGCCATGAGGGAAGTGAGCGAAGAAACCGGAATCTACAAGCTCAAACTCCGGAACCTGATCTGCATAACCGACCACTGCTACATAAGGAACGGGATCTGGCATCTCAAGCACACCTGGTGGTATGACATGCTCTACACTGATCCTGTGGACCTCACCCCCCAAAGGGAGGAGGACATCTCCAAAGCGGCCTGGGTCGCGAAATCCAGCTTGCCTCCTTTCCTCAAAAACACATATCCTTCCATAGCGGAAGTCTTCCGCGAGGCCAAAATCTGACCTCACTGAAACAAAAAGCGATTTTCGCCGTATATATAATAGTTTGTCGCCTCATGTGAAGGGGCGTTCAAAGACGTAGTACAGAAAACCGCTAACAGTCTAATTAAAAGGCAGGATGAAACTATCCCAGTTCCAGTTCGCCCTCCCCAAGGACAGGGTGGCGACTCAGCCCCCAAGATGGAGGGACGAGTGCAAACTTATGGTGCTCCATAAGGACACCGGAGAAATCGAGCACAGGATTTTCAAGGACATAATAGAGTATTTCGGCAAGGGCGATACTTTCGTCCTCAATGACACCAAGGTGTTCCCCGCCAGGCTATCCGGAAACAAGGAGAAGACAGGCGCTGAAATCGAGGTGTTCCTCCTCCGCGAACTCAACCGTGAGCAAAGGCTCTGGGACGTCGTGGTCGACCCTGCAAGAAAGATAAGGATCGGCAACAAACTGTATTTCGGTGAGGACGAGAGCCTTGTGGCCGAAGTCATCGACAACACAACATCAAGGGGAAGAACCCTCAGGTTCCTTTTCGACGGCAAGTACGAAGAGTTCAAGGATACACTTTTCAGCCTCGGTGAGACTCCCGTGCCCAGATGGGTCAAGGACAAGACGACAAAGGAGGACAGGGAAAACTTCCAGACCATCTTCGCAAAGAACGAGGGTGCGGTATCAGCACCGGCGGCCGGTCTTCACTTCAGCAGGGAACTCTTCAACAGGATGATCCTCGCTGACATCGACAAGACCTTTATAACCGTCCACATGGGAATCGGACATTTCCGCAAAGTGGATGTCGAGGACCTTTCCAAGCACAAGATGGACTCCGAAAGGCTGATCATCACTCCCGAGAGCGCTGAAAAGATCAACAGCACCAAACGCGCGGGACACAAAGTGGTCGCCGTGGGTGTAACGGTAATGAGAGGGCTTGAGACTTATGTCACGACAAATGACGAGGTCAATCCTTATGACGGTTGGACGAACAAGTTCATCTTCCCTCCCTACAGGTTCGCTGTCCCTTCAGCCATCGTATCGAACTTCCACACCCCTTGCTCTACCATGCTGATGAGCGTGGCCGCATTCGGAGGTTACGAGAACGTGATGCACGCCTACAAGGTCGCCCTCGATGAAGGGTATTCTTTCGGACCTTACGGAGATGCGATGCTGATTCTCTAGAAGACTGTATGCACAATCTGAAGAAACCGATCCCGGGACGGTCATGGAACCGCTCCGGGATTTGTGTTATAAGGCTGAAGGAGGGTTCCCTCACATCCTGGCAAAAAGCCGGTCAAGGTGACCAATGAGATTACAAATGTTGTATCTTTGCTGAGCCGAGAACAATTCCGACCAGCATGACGACATTCATAGATACTCACGTCCATTTCTACGACGAGTGGTTCGACCAGGAAGCTGAAGACGCCATCTCACGCAGTCTTCAAGCCGGCGTCGTCAAAATGATCCAACCGGACGTGGACAGCACCGAAAGGGACAAGATGTTCGCTCTGAGCGAGAAACACCCCGGAGTGCTTTTCACCATGATCGGACTTTATCCAGGTTCAGTGAAGGAGAACTGGGAAGAAGAGATACAGGCTTATCTTGATTACACATCCAGACACCCTGTAGCCATAGGTGAAATAGGCCTCGACTATTATTATTCTAAGGAAACTGCCGACCTTCAGAAGGCAGCCCTGAAAGCGCAGTTCGAACTGGCATCCAAACTGAACCTTCCGGTCAACATACATCTGCGCGACGCGACAGAGGATTTCCTGAAAATAGTCAAAGAATGCTCTCATCTGGGACTTCGCGGGAACATGCACGCCTTCAGCGGCAGTTATGAGACGTTCCTTGAACTCCAGAGATACGGGGACTGGTCGGTAGGCATAGGTGGAGTGGTCACTTTCAAGAAAGCCAAGGTCGCCGAGAGCGTGGTCAAGATTCCGCTGGAAAAGATTGTTCTGGAGACTGATGCACCTTATCTGGCGCCGGTGCCGATGAGAGGCAAAAGGAATGAAAGCACATATATACCCTATATCGCTCAGAAGGTCGCTGACCTCAAAGGAATCAGCCTTGAGGAGGTGGCCGAAGTGACCAGCCACAATGCTGAATCACTGTTTGGAATATAAGAGACAAAGAAACCGCAACAATCAATAGCACAAGACCTTATGGAAACCTATCCCAACGGAAGATCATCCCTGCTCCTCATCTATACCGGAGGAACTATCGGTATGAAAGAAGACCTGAAGGACCAGACACTGAAGCCATTCGATTTCGACCAGATCCAGGCCGAGGTCCCGGAGATCGCGAAGTTCGCCTTCAAGATTGACTCATACACCTTCGATCCGCTGATCGATTCTTCCGATGTTGAGCCCTCGCTTTGGCAAGCCCTTGCCCGTCTGATCCAGGAAAAGTACGAACTGTACGACGGCTTCATAATACTCCACGGGACAGACACCATGTCCTATTCAGCCTCCGCCCTTAGTTTCATGCTGGACGGACTTACCAAGCCGGTCATTTTCACGGGGAGCCAGCTCCCGATCGGGGTGCCACGTACCGACGGAAAAGAGAACCTGATCTCATCAGTCGAGATCGCTTCCGCCAAAGACTCCGAAGGACATGCCCTGGTTCCGGAGGTGTGCATATGTTTCGATTCCCTGCTGATGAGGGGCAACCGTACAACCAAAGTGAACGCGGAAGTCTTCCGTGCTTTCGAATCCCCGAACTGTCCTCATTTGGCAGAAGCGGGAATCGACATCAGATACAACACCGAAGCCATCCGGAAACCTCTTGACTGGTACCAGAACCTGTCGATCAACACCGCCCTTGACACCAGGGTTTCAATCCTGAAAGTCCATCCAGGAATAACTCCCGAAGTCGTCAGATACTTCCTGTGCAGCCCTGAGACAAGAGCCGTAATATTAGAGACTTACGGAGCCGGTAATGCTCCGTCTAAAGAATGGTTCGTGAATCTGGTCAAGGAGGCTTCTGATATGGGCAAAATACTGGTCAATGTCACACAATGCCTGTCCGGAACCGTCAACATGAATCTTTACGCGACCGGCAAGGCCCTTGATGAAGCAGGAGTAATCAATGGTTATGACATGACCACGGAAAGTGCATTGGGAAAACTTTTCTACCTGATGGGCAAGAGTAGCGACAACCAATGGGTCAAGCATATGATGACAAGGAATCTCAAGGGTGAAATCACCAAAAGGCAGGCTTGACGGGGTGATTCCGCAGCACTTGAGTCCCCGGCCTTGACGACGCCATGGACAGTATCCAAACGGATAATCTCACGATGCGGTCACATGGGCTCTACAACGTTTAAAATAAAACGGCTTTTCATTGTCGTTTGAAAATTATTTGCTAAATTGCACCGAATTTTGAGAAGAAGGGTGATTTTGAAGGCGTGTAGAAAACCAATCCTGCAGCACCCCGTTTTTGAGAAATCATAATTAATAATCTTTAATACAATTATTTATTTCAAACACACAAAAACAATTATGAAAAAGTTTTTCATGTTTTTGGCAGCTGCTGTCCTTATGGTCGCTTCTGCAAGCATCATTTCCGCACAGGAAATAACTGATGCAGCTTCCCTTTTCAATGGTACCGGCGAAGAGGTTCCTCTGATGCAGGCCATCAAGACAAAGTTCATCGAGGGTGGTGCAGGCTTCATGTCCCTCATCATCATCTGCCTTATCATCGGTCTTGCTCTCTCTATCGAGCGTATCCTTTATTTGACCTTCGCTAAGACCAACACCAAGAAGCTCCTCAACGCTGTTGAGAAAGCTCTCGAGGAAGGTGGTATCGAGAAGGCTAAGGAGGTTTGCCGCAACACCCGTGGTCCTGTTGCCAGCATCTTCTATCAGGGTCTCCTCCGTTACGATCAGGGTATTGACACAGTTGAGAAGACAATCGTTTCCTACGGTTCAGTCCAGATGAGCAACATGGAGAACGGTCTCTCTTGGATCTCCCTCTTCATCGCTATCGCTCCTTCACTCGGATTCCTCGGAACCGTTATCGGTATGATCCAGGCATTCGATGCTATCCAGGCTGCTGGTGATATCTCCCCTAACGTTGTTGCTGGAGGTATGAAGGTCGCGCTCATCACAACTGTCGCGGGTCTTATCGTCGCTATGATTCTTCAGGTGTTCTACAACTACATCCTCGCTAAGATTGACTCCCTCACCATCGATATGGAGGACGCTTCAATCTCCCTCGTAGATGTACTCACCAAATACAACAAGAAGTAATCTGAACACTCGAAATCATGAATAGAATTTTCAAATGGATAATGTGGGCGCTGATCGCTGTCAGTGTTGTCCTTCTCGTCCTGGGATTCACTAAAGGATTCCCTGCATCAGTCGCAGAAGACAACGGTGCTGTTGACCCGCTGCTCAACTGGGCATACATAATGTTCGGTCTTGCCGTGGCATGCGTTATCATTGTAGGTCTCATCGTTGCGGCAATGAATGACCCCAAGAGCCTCATCAAGCTCCTCATCGGCCTTATTGTCGTAGCTGCGATCTGCTTTGTCGTATACCTCGTCTCCCCGGGCGTTCTGCCTCAGGGATTCCATGGAGAGATCCCTTCAGACGGAACCCTCAAACTTACTGACACTATCATGAACCTTACTTGTCTTGCCGGCGGACTCGCAATCCTTGCCATCGTCTTCGGTGAGATATTCGGTGCAGTTCGTAACAAATAACATAAGCCATGGCTAAGAAAACACCTGCATTAAATACAAGCTCAACGGCGGATATCGCGTTCCTGCTCCTGTGCTACTTCCTCATGACTACAACCATGGGGTCGCAGACCGGTCTGCAGCGCCGTCTCCCGCCTATGCCCGACAAGAACCAGGAAGTCAACGATCAGAAGGTCAACCGTCGTAACATCATCGTCGTGAAGATCAACTCCGCTGACCGTATCCTGGCCGGAAGTGAGCCTATTGAGGTTAGCCAGCTTAAAGACAGAATCAGGGAATTCCTTACCAACCCTACAGACGACCCCAACCTTCCTGAGAAGGAGGTCAAGGACATCGAAGGATACGGTTCATATCCTGTATCCAAGGGGGTTATCTCACTCCAGAATGACCGTGGTACCAGCTACCGCGCTTATATGGAGGTTCAGAATGAGCTCGTTAAAGCCGTCAACGAACTTCGTGACGAATTTGCGATGAGAGCTTATGGAAAACCTTTCAATAGCCTTGACGAGGAGAAACAGGATATCGTGAAGGAAGCGATACCTCAGAACATCTCCGAGGCTGAACCTAAGGATGTTGCTAAGAAATAAGGAGGAATAGAATATGTCAAAATTTGGTGGATCAAACAATAAGAAGGAAGTTCCCGCAATGTCTTCGGGTTCCCTCTCCGATATCGTGTTCATGCTCCTCTTCTTCTTCATGGTTACCACACAGATGCGTGACCAGGAGAACAAGGTCCAGGTTAAGCTTCCCGAGGCTTCAGAAGTTGTGAAACTCGAGCGCAAGGATCTGTCATCTTATATCAACATCGGTCCTCCTACCAGAGCTCTCCAGGCTCAGTATGGTACTGATGCTCGTATACAGCTGAACGATTCCTTCAAGACAGTCGACGACATCCGTGACTTCATCGCTGCAGAGCGTGACGCCATGAGTGAGGCTGACCGTCAGTTCATGACAACTGTCATTAAGGGCGACCAGGACGTGAGAATGGGTATCATCACAGATGTTAAGCAGGAGCTCAGACGTTGCTCCGCACTCAAGATCATGTACCAGGCTCGTAAAACAGAATAATTCTGTACTCTACTATAGAAGGAAGGCGACTCCAAACGGGGCCGCCTTCTTCCGTATATATGCAGTTGTGATAGCGAACGATTCCACCTAAGTGAAAACTCAAACGATAATATACCGCCCTATTGTGGGAAAATGACTATATTTGCATGATTGAGAAACAACTGCCCCCAAGAAGAGGGCATATCTAATAAAACAGCATTTTACAAGTATGGACACTATCGTCAGAACTAAAGTCAAGGACTTGCTCTGCAGCGAGCCCGGAGGAACAGTCCTCGCCAAAGGTTGGGTAAGGACAAAAAGAGGAAACAAGCAGGTTAAATTCATTGCCCTCAACGACGGTTCGACAGTCAATAATATACAGGTGGTCGTCAACACCGAAAACTTTGACGAGGAACTTCTTAAGAAGATCACAACCGGCGCCAGCATCGGTGTCACCGGTGAACTTGTCGCATCAGTAGGAAGCGGACAGGCAGTAGAGATCCAGGCCAAGGAGATTGAACTCTTCGGAGAATGCGATCCGATGAGGTATCCTCTCCAGAAGAAGGACACTTCACTCGAATACCTCAGGAGCGTAGCCCATATGAGACTCCGCACTAACACTTTCGGTGCCGTTCTCAGAATCCGCCACGCCATGGCTTTCGCCATTCACAAATTCTTCAACGACAAAGGTTTCGTATATCTGAACACTCCTCTTATCACAGAGTCTGATGCTGAGGGTGCAGGAGACATGTTCCAGGTCACCACCATGGACCTCGCCAACGTCCCCGTTCACAACGGAAAAGTTGACTTCAGCAAGGACTTTTTCGGAAAGAAGACCAGCCTTACCGTGAGCGGACAGCTTGAGGGAGAGCTCGGTGCTACTGCTGTAGGTGAAATCTACACTTTCGGCCCTACCTTCAGAGCAGAGAACTCCAACACCCCGAGACATCTCGCCGAGTTCTGGATGATTGAACCTGAAATGGCGTTCTATGACATCAACGATGACATGGCACTCGCTGAGGAGTTCGTAAAATATCTTGTCCAGTATGCTCTCGACAACTGCATGGATGACCTCACATTCCTCAACAACAAGTACGATGACGGCCTCATCGAAAGACTCAAGAGCGTGCTCGGAATCGAGTTCAGGAAGGTTACATATACCGAAGCTGTAAGCATTCTTGAAGAGGCTGTAGCCAACGGTCACCAGTTTGAGTATCCCGTCCATTGGGGAACAGATTTCCAGAGCGAGCACGAGAGGTATCTGGTTGAGCAGTACTTCAAGAGACCCGTCATCCTGATTGATTTCCCTAAGGACATCAAGGCCTTCTACATGAAGCAGAATGAGGACGGAAAGACCGTTCGCGGCATGGATGTGCTGTTCCCGAAGATCGGTGAAATCATCGGCGGAAGCGAAAGGGAAGCATCCCTTGAAAAGCTCGAGCAGAGGATCGATGAACTCGGAATGAGCAGGAAGAACCTCGAATGGTACATCGATACCAGGAGATTCGGTACCGTTCCCCATTCAGGCTTCGGACTGGGATTCGAGAGGCTGCTGCTCTTCGTCACCGGCATGAGCAACATCCGTGACGTCATTCCTTTCCCCAGGACTCCCAAGAACGCTGAATTCTAATCCTTCGACAAACACATAAACCCTCATACACTATGCTGGTAATCGGAATAGCTGGCGGTTCAGGATCTGGTAAGACCACCGTCGTGAAAGCAATAACAAAGCAACTCTCCGGAAGAGTTGTCGTGATACCCCAGGATTCTTATTACAAGGATTCCAGCCACCTTCCTCTCGAGGAAAGGCAGAAGATCAACTTCGATCATCCTGACGCGATCGACTGGAAACTGCTATGCCAGCAGGTAAGGGAACTCAAGCAAGGCAAGACCATTGAACAGCCGATATACTCCTATATCACTTGTTCAAGGAGCAAGACCGAGACTCTTACCGTCGAACCGGCTGACGTGATCATAGTCGAAGGTATCCTCATTTTCACTTGCAAGGAGCTGAGGGACCAGATGAACATCAAGATTTTCGTGGACGCCGACGATGACGACCGTCTGATGAGAATCATAGTCAGGGATATAGAAGAGAGAGGAAGGAACATCGCCACAGCGATAGAGCACTACAGCGAGACCGTGAAGCCGATGCACCTCCAGTTCATCGAACCGAGCAAACGCTACGCTGACATCATCATCCCTCAAGGAGGACACAATGTAGTAGCAATTGACGTTATCTCGGCCACAATCGAACGTACACTCTCCGAAATCGAAGCCAAGAAGAAACGTTAATCCAAATAACGCCTTACACTCCTCAATATGGGAAAACTCTCAAGTGAAGACAAGGCAGGAATATATATCACCGTGATCGTACACCTCACGGTGATTATCATATTGCTGCTTGCCCAGATAGGAGCGACCCTGAGGAGGGACAATTCCTTCGTCATCGACTTCTCCAGGGAAGAAGAGATTGAGAGGATGGAACAGGAAGAGAGGGAAAGAATGGAGCAGGAAGCCTTCGATGAGGAGATATCTAACCGTCTTGACGAACTTCTGAGCGGAAGCAGCCAGACAAATTTCAGGAACGTTGCAGTCAACAGGGCAACCCTCAAGGACGACCGCGGAACTGATGCCGAGAAGCTCTACGAAGACGCCGAAAGGCTCGCTCAGGAATTACGGGACGGAATAGACCTCGAACCTGACGAGGATTACGCAACTGTGGCTCCCCCTACTCCCACAAAGAAAGAGGAACAACCCGTCAGGGAGTATTCCGGTCCGTCGGTGGTGTCATACTACCTTGAAGGCAGGAAAGCCAGCAAACTCCCCATTCCTGCATACAGATGCTACGGAGGCGGCATGGTAACCGTGATAATTACCGTGGACAACGCAGGCAACGTCACCGGAGCCAAAATCCAGGAGGAAGTGTCCACTGATGACCGTTGTCTGAGGGAATTCGCGATAAGGGCTGCAAGGCTTTCCAAGTTCTCCTCAGACCCGAAAGCTCCTGCAAGACAAGCGGGTAACATAGTTTACCAGTTCCTCGCTCAATAGGACAAACAAACTTCCTATATTGTGATACGGCCTCCGGTTGCGATGCAATCGAAGGCCGTTCAAGTTCTGCTATGGAGAGCCTTTAAGGAAGTGAGACCTTTGAAGGAGCTGCCAATGCTTTGGCGACAGTCTCGTCAACCGGCAGATAGAGCTTATAGAAAGCGTTGTCCCCCAGTTTGGAGTAACGTCCGACAAGAGCCCTGAGCTGAGGCATGAGATAACTTTCCGTGGCCTCCCATTCACCGGGCTTGGGAACGATAGAGTCTTTCTTCCTTGCGAAATCAAGGAACTGTCCCTTTATGTCAATGCCTGAGAGGAACTTCTCAAGATCAGTATAGTTATCGATAGCAAGAAGTCTTTCACGGTAACGGTCGAACATCTCCGAAGCGAACCTCATTTGGGTGGTCTTACGGTTGCAAGCCACAAAGAAAGAAGTCGCTCTTGTAGTATCCATAGGAACGAACACGTCGGGGATGATGCCTCCACCGCCATATACCGTCCTGCCCCCTACTGTCTTGTAGACTTCAGCGCTGTCCACCTTTATGCTGTCCTGAGCGAACATCTCCCCGCCTTCATACCTTCTGTAGATGTCATATCCATAGTCGTCATCTCCATAAGGTTTCTGTATACAACGCCCTGAAGGGGTATAGAATCTTGCTATGGTGATACGCACTCCGGAGCCGTCCGTGAAGAAAACAGGCTCCTGTACAAGGCCCTTGCCGAATGAACGCCTTCCTACTATCACTCCCCTGTCATTGTCCTGGATCGCTCCTGCGAAGATTTCACTGGAAGAAGCCGAAGACTCGTTGATAAGGACGGAAAGATCTATGTCCTGAAGGATTCCCCTACCGTCAGCCTTATGGTCCTCCCTTTCGTAATTGCGCCCCTTGAGGAAGACTATCTCGTCTCCTCTGGAAAGGAACATGTTGGAAAGAAGCAACGCCTGGTCAAGATATCCTCCGGTATTGTCCCTAATGTCGAATATGAGCCTTTTCATCCCTTCCTTCAGAAGAGCGACAGCAGCATCAGAGACTTCCTTGTAAGTGGTACGGGAGAACTTCGTCAGACGGATGTATCCGGTATTGTCATCAATCATGAAGGACGCATCCACACAGTGCACAGGAATTATTCCCCTGGTTATTTCGAACGGGATCTCTTCCTTTCCGCGAAGTACGGTCACGGTGACTTTGGAGCCCGAAGGGCCCTTCATGCGCCTTACCATACTGTCCTGCGGGAAATTGACTCCGGCGATCACCTTGTCATCTACCTTGAGCAGACGGTCTCCAGGCTGAAGTCCGACCTTCTCAGAGGGGCCTCCGGCAATGACTTCAAGCACTATGGCCGTATCGTTGGGGACGTTGAACTGAATTCCGATCCCGTCGAAATTCCCTGCCAGTTCAGTTTCAGATTCCTCCAGATCCTGGGGAGGGAGATAGACAGAATGGGGATCCAGCTTAGCCAGGGCAGAAACAACCGCAGCGTCAGTCATGCCTTTGACATCCACAGTGTCGACATACCTTTTCTGCACCTCCTGCAGGATGACATTGAGCTTCTGCCAAGAATAAGGGTCCACCCTGGTCTTCATGTTCTGCTTGACGATACTCGTTATCGTCATAGTCAGAACAATTCCCAGGATAACACCCAGAAGGGCCACCAATGAGGCCGATGTGTCCTTACTTTTCATTTTCGTCGACCTTCTCCACCTCTATGCCGGCACGCTTAAGCAGATCGATGCCGTCGGTGAGCCTGTACTCGTCACGGTAGACCACCCTCTTGATGCCAGCCTGGATAATGAGCTTGGAACACTCCAGACAAGGAGAAGCGGTGACATACAAAGTAGCGCCTTCCGAGCTGTTGCCGGATTTGGCGACCTTGGATATGGCATTGGCCTCGGCATGGAGGACGTATGGTTTGGTTGCCCCGTTCTCGTCCTCGCATATGTTCTCGAAACCTGAAGGGGTCCCGTTGTAACCGTCGGATATAATCATCCTGTCCTTCACGATAAGGGCACCCACCTGGCGGCGTTTGCAGTAGGAATTGCGGGCCCAGATTTGAGCCATATCAAGATAACTGTTGTCGAACTTCTGCATAGGATGGGGAAATGATAATGGTTTACTTCCTTTGATAGAGATAACGCTTGATGCTTCTCTTAGGAGTCCTTTCGAAGTCTTCAGGAAGGAACTCCATCTTCTTTATCTTAGCATAGTTGGGAATCTCCTTGTTGATTTCAGGAAGAGCGTCGGTGAGCCTCTTCTCAAGCGCAGCACGGTCAAGGCCGTCAATCATGCCCTGATGATAGTCAGGGTAAATGAGAGCAGTAAGGCCGCCTTCGTCTTCAATCACAAGGGAATCTACGACATAAGTAAGGTTGTTGATGACAGCCTCGAGTTCCTCCGGATAAATGTTCTGTCCTGAAGGGCCGAGAATCATGCACTTGGAGCGTCCTCTAAGGAAAAGATATCCTTCCTTGTCAACTACTCCCATGTCACCGGTACGGAACCATCCGTCCGCAGTGAATGACGCCTTGGTAGCATCCTCGTTCTTGTAATAGCCGAGGAACACATTGTCACCCTTCGTCTGAACTTCTCCAGGAATGTTGTAAGGATCTGGGGAATCAATCCTGATCTCCATATTCATTGCAGCTTTTCCGCAAGAGCCAAGTTTGGTCTTGTCCCAGTGGACATAAGTGATGATAGGTGCGCACTCGGTCATTCCGTACCCGACGGTATAAGGGAATCCTATCTTGTGGAAGAAAGCTTCGACCTCAGGATTGAATGCGGCTCCACCGAGGATGATTTCCTCGAAATTGCTACCGAATGAGTTCATCAGTTCGGCCCTGACTTTCTTTTCAAGAACCTTGTCAAGAATAGGGATCTTGAAGAACAGCTTGTTCCTGTCAAGAATCGGTTTGAGTTTGGATTTGTATATCTTCTCAATGATAAGAGGAACAGCGATGATGATACAGGGATGAATCTCCGCGAAAGCCTGCATGATGATCTTGGGGCTCGGGACCCTTGTCAGGAAATGCACATGGGCTCCTACTGTCATCTCGAAGAGGAACTCGTACATCATTCCATACATATGTGCCGAAGGCAGCATCGCCACGACCTCAGAACCCTTGCCGATATGTTTCTCGGCGTCCCTAGCGAAGATGACATTCGAATACAAAGCCCTGTAGGGTATCATCACTCCTTTGGAGAATCCTGAGGTTCCGGAAGTGTAGTTGATCATCGCCAATTCATCAGCCGAGTCCTCATAATAGTTGAGATCATCGGGTTCGAAGTTGTTCGGATATCTGTGTCCGAAGCTCTCGTTCAAATGTTCCCTCACCTGAGCCAGTTCATCAGTCTTCGCGTAGAGGAACTTGAAGGTATTGATCTGGACGATCACCTGGAGGTCAGGCATCTCATCCGAGGAGAGCCCCTCCCAAATGACCTCGTCAACAAAGAGGACCTTCGCTTCAGAGTGGTTTACCAGGTAATGGATATTGCCGGGTTTGAATTCATGCAGAATAGGAACGGGAACTGCTCCATAAGTCATGGCGGCGAGGAAACTCACGCCCCAGTTCGCCTGGTTACGTGAACATATCGCCACTTTGTCCCCACGTTTGAGTCCGCACTGTTCGAAAGCGATCTGAAGTTTGGCGATGCGGCGTGCCACATCAGAATACTTGAGGGTAACTCCCTGGTAATTAGAGAGGGCGGGGCGATCCCAGTTCTCTCTGAAGCTGTTTTCGAACAGTTTGTTCAATGAATGAAATTCCATAAACGATAATAAAGTTTACGTGTTGTCTATTTTGCGGCTGCCTGCTGCAGCTTGAAAGAACGTTCCTTACCGTCCACACATATGGCGGATATGGTTCCGTTCTCCTTAGGAGTGATCTCACTGTCATTGCGGATCATCTTGGAGCCCTCACCTTTTGTGAGAGCCTCACCTCCCATGAACGGGAAGACAAGCGTCCTTATTGAAGTGCGGACCACCCAATATCTTGTGCCCTTGATCTCGAGAAGCTCGGGGAGGGTCTTTATAGTCTCGTCAGCAGTGATCCCCATCCAGCCTTCTCTCATCTGGCCATGGAGATTGTACATTCCGATTGTGTTGTCCTTGTGAAGAACCAGAGCGGTATACCCGTGGGCACCGGTGAAATCATAGACCGCCGGGCCTAAGAGGACATCTTTGCCGAGTTCAGCCGGGAAGCCGTTCACAAACCGTCCAAGACGGTCAATAAGATACAGTTTGCTTCCTGCTGCGAAGAGGAACTGGTTACGGTCATTGCCGTAATAATCGATTGTCTCGACAGCTCCGCAGATAGGACTGCTGAAAGGAATGCCCCAAATGCCTTTGCCGTCCTCTTCCTTTAGAGTGAGAGTATTGTTGGCTGACTGGCTGAAAAGATTGGTCCTGCCCGTGCCGGAATTATGGACCTTGAAAGGACCGGTGGGCACCACAACCACAGTATCCCTGTCAATGACGGGGCCTTTGCTCTTTATCACAGTAGCCCTGTCAACCGTCACCGACGCTTCCGCTCCTGAGAGCGACATGAGGAGCACCTCATGTGTCACTCCTGTAAGCGTCTGTCGCATAGGGACGGACAATGAAGGTCTGAACACCTCATCCACTAAAGGAGGATACTCGGAAATGGAGAAGAAGCATACTGGACCTGTGTTCCTCGAAGGAAGTTTGGAAGAAAGACCGGCATCAGAGAGCTCCGAAGAAAGAGTCCTGTCGGGATCGGCCACAAGCGAAACCGCCCTGTAGGAACCGGTAATGAGCCACTGTCCGTTAACGGCGAAATACTGCATCCCCTGTGAAGGAGTGAAAAGACCTCCGAATTCAGTGCTGATGAAATCGCTGTAAAGGAACGGGAGGACTTCCCCCTTGTATTCCTTCATGGAAGAAAGCCCGGTACCCTTGAGGAGTATCGCAGGATCGGCTTTGCCCATCCTGAGGGCTACCACACCTTCGGTAGAATTGTCGATCCTCACGGTAGCTTTCACGACTTCCTTGGTGTCAAGCCTTATGACGAACTGTTCCGGTGTAATGGAGAGAGTATCGCGCAGCGAAGCGTTGTCCCTGCGGTACTTGTCAAGTTTCGCATGGGCGTCAAGGAAATTCTTGTAAGCGTCCAGATAATCCGTGATGGAAGGAGTAGGTACCGAAACCGCAAATACGGTACTTGAAGGCATTATGTCCGCAAAACGTGACTCTCCTGCAGGTATCGAGGAAAGGACATTAGCGAAATAGGTCGGATCGGAAGAAGCGGAAAGGGCACCTTTCAGCGATGCGGTCTCCGGTGAAACCCCTGCGATAGTGAAACCGGCCCAATCTGAGAGATTCTTGAAGAAAGTGGAGTACTGCGAATATGCTCTGGAAACATGGCTGGTGAACAGCTTTCCGGCATAATCATTCGAAAGCATGACGGCACTGCGTCCTCCCATCTTAGCCGCGATCTGAGGAAAACCGGTCTTGTCGAGCACCGACATATCACCTTCCATATGACGGTGGGAAGCGGTGATAAGAGTCTGCGACGAGGACACGAGAATCAAGCCTCCTTTGGAAAGCTTGTCTTTTGAACCGGGAAGAGAGGAAAGTGCCTCTGAGCCAAGGTAGGCTGAAGCAAGTGATGATGAATCCGCCAAAGCGAGCAACTTCAAGACATCCCCGGTGGTGTCAGCAGGTGCCATGACAAGCATGAGAGGAGTCAACTCACCGCTGTA
>JAEEGL012957934.1_pt1 | contig 23087 bp, 21 predicted proteins | sample 9134231 | NCBI WGS metagenome assembly JAEEGL01 (sample SAMN16246548, study PRJNA631951) | gut metagenome | biome: gut microbiome; feature: rumen; material: fiber-attached | host: Bos | place: Iran: Karaj | collected 2018-10
GGAGAAAAAGAATGAATTACAGAATTGATAAGAAGACGAAAATCGTCTGCACCATCGGTCCATCCTCTCAGGACAAGACCGTCATGAAAAACCTGCTTAAGAATGGTATGACTTGTATGCGTATGAACTTCTCTCATGGTTCCTATGAAGAACAGAAAGCCAAGATCGATACCTTAAGAGAAATTGAAAAAGAAGAAAACATCATCATCCCAATCTGTCTTGACACCAAGGGTCCAGAAATCAGAACTTCAGACTTTGAAGGTGGCAAAGCCGACTTCGTTGCCGGTCAAGAGACAAGAATCTATATGGGTGTGGAAAAAGCCGGTACTGCCAAAGCGTTTGGCGTTACCTACAAGAACTTATATGAAGATGTCTCCATCGGCTCTTCCATCCGTTTAGATGATGGTAACCTTTTATTAAAAGTTCTTCGCAAAGATGAAAAGACTCATGAAATTGTCTGCTTGATTGAAAACAATCACACCTGCAAGAGCAGACGTGGTGTCAATGTTCCTGGCGTTCATCTCTCTATGCCTTATCTTTCCGAACAGGATAAAAACGATTTGATCTTCGGTTGTGAAAACCATGTTGATCTCGTCTCTGCTTCCTTTGTCAGAAACGTTCAGGATATCCGCGACATGAGAGCTTTACTTGATGCTCATGGCGGAAAGAACATCATCATCATTTCCAAAGTTGAAAATACTGAAGCCATCGATAATTTAGATGACATCATCCGTGAGAGTGATGGTATCATGGTCGCTCGTGGTGACTTAGCTGTCGAAATCCCAGCGGAACAGGTTCCTTATTATCAGCATTACATGATTGAAACCTGCAGAAAACTTGGTAAACCAGTTATCACTGCCACCCAGATGCTCGATTCCATGATCCACAACCCATTCCCAACCAGAGCTGAAGTCAGCGACGTCTATGCTGCCGTCACCCAAGGTAGTGACTCCGTCATGCTCTCTGGCGAATCCGCCAATGGCGACTACCCAGTTGAGGCTGTCGACACCCAGGCCAGAGTCGCCCGTGAAGCAGAAAAGCATTACGACTACAAACACGCTAACTTATCCGCTTATGAAACCAGCGATAAAGGTGTCTCTGATGCCATCTCCGCTGCCGTTTCTGATACGGCCTTGCTCATCAACGCCAAGTTGATTGTCACGGTCTCTGTCTCTGGTAATACGGCGGTCAGAATCTCCAAGACCAGACCAGTTTGTCCAGTCTTCGTCGTCTCTTCTGATCGTGACACCCTTTCTCACATGATGCTCTATTATGGTTGTTATCCATACTACACCAAGTACGTTCCACAATTTACAGAAGAGATGGAAGTATTGGCATTGAAGATAGCAAAGGATTATAATATTCCATATGGCTCAAAAATCATCCTTACAGGTGGTACACCTGTAGGTGCTGGTAAGACCAATTTCATTAAGGTTCTCACCTTGAATGAAAGAGGCGTTGTTGATGAAGATTAAATAGAAAGGATCACCGTATGTCTACTGTTGAAAAAGCTATCGCCATCGATTGTGGCGGTACCAATCTTCGCGTCGCTGTCGTCGATAGAGAGTTGAATGTCTTGGCTGTCAGAAGAGTTCCTTCTTTGGCCAACAATCCTCAGAAACTTTATGAAATCATGAAGCAGTTGATTTCGGAAGTTTGTCAGGAAGCCGATGTCACCAATGTGGAAAGCATCGGTATGTCTATGTGCGGTATTGTCGTGCATAACAAAGTCGGTCGTGTCGGTAATCTTGGTATTGAAGGTGGCTTTGATTTCGAAGCCTTATTCAATAAAGATTATCCAAACGCTAAGATTCTCATCGCTAATGATGGTAACTGCTCTGCTTTGGTTGAAGCGGAATATGGTGTCAACAAGGGTTTGAAGGATTCTGCCTTTGTCACCATCTCCACTGGTATCGGCTTAGGTATCATTCACAATCACGAAATGATCGACCTTCCACTTGAAGGTGGCCGCACCATGTCTGAATACAACGGTACGATTTACGAGGATGAATTCCTCCTTTCCGGTAACGGCATTGTCCATCTTGCCGCCATGAACGATTTAAACATCGTCGATGGAAAGGATTTCTTTGATGGCGTGAGAGCCAGAAAGCCCGAATATATGAGAGTCTATGACATTTGGATCAGAAGACTTGGCTTATGGTTTGCTAACATCCAGCTCATGTTCGACGTTGAACAGTTTGCTCTCTCCGGTGGTGTCATGAAGTCGAAAGACGTCTTTGTCACCGATATCGAGAGAATCGCTAACGCCGCCATCGCTACCTGGAGACTTAATAGAATTGTCTTAAAGGAAGCCAAGTATGGTCAGGATGTTGGTATTGCCGCCGCTGGTGCTCTTGCCTGGCACGCATTAAAAGATTAGTGAAATAGAGGTTAAAAAATTTTATGAAGATCATTTTACCCGACAACAGTTTTAAAGAATTACCTGAAGGTTCAACTGCTTTAGATGCTGCTAAATCCATCTCTTTAGGTTTAGCCCAGAAAGCCATCTGTGCTAAGGTCAATGGCGAATTATTCGACCTTAACGAAGTTCTTCCAGAAGAATGCAAATTCGAAATTGTCACCAAGGATTCTCCAGATGCCTTACATGTCTTAAGACATTCTGCTGCTCATCTTATGGCTCAGGCTATCCAGCATTTATATCCAGGCGTTCAGTTTGCCTATGGTCCTGCTACCGAAGATGGTTTCTATTATGATATGAAGCTTCCACAGGCTATCTCTGTCGAAGACTTCCCAGCCATCGAAAAAGAAATGCAGAAGCTTGTTTCTCAGAATGAAGAAATCGTCAGAGAAGATATCACTGTCGATGAAGCCTTGAAGAGATTTGCTTCTCAGAAGTATAAGACTGTTCACATTCATGAATTAGCGGAAAAGGGTGCTAACCTTTCCGTCTATAAGCAGGGTGACTTTGAAGATCTCTGCCTTGGTCCTCATGTCAAATCCACGAAGTACATCAAGGCCTTCAAGTTGATGAACACTTCCGCTTGCTACTTCCAGGGTAACAAGGATAACGATTCCTTAACCAGAATCTATGGTACTGCCTTCTTCGAAAAGAAGGATTTGGATGACTATCTCAAGGTCTTGGAAGAAAGAAAAGAAGCCGACCATAAGAGACTTGGTAAGGAACTTGGTTTATTCATGTTCTCCGACTTCGGTCCTGGTCTTCCATTCTGGCTTCCAAACGGTATGATCGTCCGTCATGAATTGGAATCCTTCTTATGGGATAAACTTACTGAAGGTGGCTATTCCTTCCTTAAGACCCCACAGATGCTCTCCCGTGAACTCTGGATTACCTCTGGTCACTGGAAGAAGTACAAAGAAAATATGTATATCACCAAGGTCGATGGCAAGCCATACGCCATCAAGCCAATGAACTGCCCTGGTGCTATTCTTGTCTATCAGAACGATTTACATTCCTATCGTGAACTTCCAATCCGTTATGCGGAATATGGTCTTGATCACAGACATGAAGCCTCTGGTGCCTTAAATGGTTTATTCCGTGTCAGAGCCTTCACTCAGGATGATGCTCATATCTTCTTAGCCTTTGATCAGATCGGAAGCGAAATCAGAAGATTGCTCAAGTTATTCGGTGATGTCTATAAGACTTTCGGTCTTACCTACACCATTGAATTGTCTACTCGTCCAGAAGTCTTCGTCGGTAAAATCTCTACTTGGGATAAAGCCGAAGCCGAACTCAAGGAATGTTTGAAAGAAAATGGTATTCCATATGAGATCAACGAAGGCGATGGTGCTTTCTATGGTCCAAAGCTTGACTTCAAGATCAAGGATTCCTTAAACAGAGTCTGGCAGTGTGGTACCATCCAGCTTGATATGCAGCTTCCACACAGATTCCATCTCACTTATACCGATAAAGACGGTAAGAAGAAAGAACCAGTCATGCTTCACAGAGCCATCTTCGGTTCCTTTGAAAGATTCACTGGTATCATCATCGAAAACTTCAAGGGTGCCTTCCCAACCTGGTTGAATCCAGAACAGGTCCGCATCTTACCAGTCAACAATGATGAAGCGGTCATGAAGTATGCTGCTGCTGTCGAAAAGAAACTCAAGAACAAGAACATCAGAGTTTCTATCGATGACAGAAATGAAAAACTCAACTACAAGATCCGTGAAGCCCAGACCAAGAAAGTTCCATATACTCTTGTCATCGGTAACAAAGAAGCCGAAACCAAGAGCCTCACTTATAGACTTTATGGTCATATGGATTCCAAGACTGTCTCTGAAGCTGAATTTGTCAAGATCATTGAAAAAGACATTCAGAACAGAGAAGTCACTCGTTCTTACTAAATCTAAGGGAGGTGAATGCCTCCCTTTTTCAATTCTTATTTAATTTTACCCACTTTTGATATTTTTCTCCCACTTTTCTACCACTTTCTCCCCTAGAGCATAAAAGCCCGTATTTACGGGCTTTTTTTGATGTTGAGTCAGTAAAATTCTAAAATAAAACCACAATTTTCTTTACAAATGTTGCAAGAAATGGGAGAGAAGTGTATAATTGTGGGTGAAAGTGGTAATAGTTTATGTTTTACGGACAGAAAGATTTAGCCATCGACGATAAATCAAGGCTTGTATTGCCTTCCCTTTTCCGCGATGAATTCAAAGGTCCTATCTGTTACGCTTCCCTTGGTATGGATGGTTGTATCGAGGTCTTCCCAGAAGAAGTCTATCTCGAAAGAGCCAAGAAGATCACCAGTCTCAATGACTTTGATCCGAAAGCCAGACAAGTCAAAAGAACGTTCTTAAGCAACACTTTCTCAGTCCAGATTGACTCCCATAATCGTATCCTGCTTCCTAAACCATTAGCCTTGAAGACTAAGGTGGGCAAAAAGGTAGTGGTCGTCGGTATGTTCGACCATCTGGAAATCTGGGATAGTGATATCTTCCTTAAGAATCAGGAAAACGCCGAATCCACTTTCTCTGCTGATGCAATGGAGTTAAATCTAAACTAATATGGCAACGCAATACAATGAACACACCCCAGTCATGTTGAAAGAAGTTCTCTCCTTTGTACCAAAGAACAAGAAGCTTACCTATGTTGACATGACCCTCGGGAGAGGCGGACATGCCTCAGAGATTCTCAAAGTTCTCCGCAAAGGTTCCTCCTTCTATGGTATCGATAGAGATGAAGACGCCTTAACCTATTGCCAAGGCTTCCTTCTCTCTTATGCCAACAAGGTCGACCTACATTATCTCCATGCCGAATTCAAAGATGCTACCGACTTATTAAAAGAAAGCATTCCTGGAGCCGATTTCATCCTTATGGATATCGGAGTCTCTTCTCCTCAATTCGATGACCCAGAACGCGGCTTTTCTTATCGCTATGATGCTCCGCTTGATATGCGTATGAATCAGGAAGATCATCTGACCGCTAAGATCATCATCAACACCTACTCCGAAAAAGAATTGATCAGAGTCTTCAGAGACTTAGGCGAATGTGAATGTTACTACCCCGTCGTAAAGAAAATTCTTGCCGTCAGAGAAGAAAGAAGCATCAATACGACTTATGAACTTGTCGATATCATCAAATCTTCTCTTCCAGCGAAATACCTTCATAAGGAAGGTCATCCCGCCAAGCAGTTCTTCTTAGGCTTGAGATACGAAGTCAACGGTGAGATGGAACAATTAAAAATTGGTCTAAAGAAAGCCATCGACTTCCTCAACCCAAACGGAAGACTTGTCATCATCTCCTTCAACTCGGAAGAAGATAAGGTCGTCAAAGACGCCTTCAAAGAAGTGACGAACAACAATCACGTTGATAAATACGCAAAAAATGGTTCAGGCACAGGCTATATCGCCTTAACCAAGAAACCATTAGTACCAACTGAAGAAGAAGTCTTGAAGAATAACCGGTCCAAGCCGAGTATTCTGAGAGCTCTAGAAAGGATATAAAGAATATGAAAGATCGTGTTACTCGCTCGAACATCAAGAAGCCAACTCATCGCTTATTCCGCGCCATGATGGCTATCTCCATTTTCACCGTGGTCTGCACGACTTTCTTATCCGTCGTGTTATTCCACATCTCCAATGAGAATAAGGTCTTGCTCAACAAGATTGAAAACTACACCGTCCAGATCGACTTATTAGAGAATTCGGACGATTCCTATCTCAAATATCAGAACACCAACAACGATTGATCCAGGGTGACCTGTTTCAATATGAATCTCCTTCTGTCACATGACGATGGTCCATATCGTCATAACCCTAGACCCAGCTCAGGACTGGGTCTTTTTCTTTATCAATTAAAATACCGAGGCCTGAGCCTCGGTATTATTTATTCTTCGTGATCGGGAAAATCATCTAAGTCAAGATCGTCAAAGGCACTTGGCGCATGAGTCTTGCTGGCAAGATATTCTTCTTGCGACATGACAACATAGTTATCTTTTTCAATCTTTTCAAGAGGAACTTCAGAATAATTCTTAGGAATGGCATCAAATAATAAGGCAAGAATACTTCCTCTTAGGTCATAGACACCATCCTCATCAGGTTCAATATCGTTATCTTCTTCACTTTCCGGAGCGATGATGACATCAACGCTGTCTTCAAGTTCGTATTCGATAATAGAGCCATCATGCTCATCTTTTAAATGACAGGCACCTTCTAAAGAAAGGGTTATCGTCATCATCGAGACGGCATTGAGAACTTCGACATGGATGACACAATCACCCATATCGACGAAATTAGGAACGTATTTATGTTCGCTTGGAGTAAACTGGAATCCTTCGATATCGAATTCGTCATGGCTGGTATGAGAATAATCCCGAATATCAAGCGGGATTCTATTTTCATCGATAGCCATATTACTCACCTCTGATGGTCAAACCAAGATTGGCTTTAATACCGTTTTTCACAGCGTCAAGAGCAGAAGAAATCTCCACATCGGTCAAGGTGCCATCTTCTTTGGCCATCAATAAGGATACACCAAGGAATCTTTCACCAGTGACTTTATCGGTGAAGTCATCAAAGTAATCCACTTCCTTGACATAGGAATTCTTGATGGAAAGAATCTGCTTCTTAAGCATGGCATAAGTGACCTTGTCATTCATCTTGAAGGAGAGGTCTCTTCTGACCATTGGGAAGCTGTTGAAGCTACTAAACTTGGTCTTCAATCCCTTGAGGTTGAATAAGTAACCTAAATCGAGCTCAGCAACCAAGATCTTATCCTTGCAGAAGTTTGGATGAAGCTGACCGAAAGTACCAACCTTATCCTTACCCATGAAGATATCGGCACTGGCTTTTGGATGGAACTGTTCATTCGTAGAATAGGCTAGGCGATATCTGGTATTGGCAATACCAAGTTTACTAAAGATGGCTTCAATAACACCCTTCATATCAAAGAAGTCATACGCTCTCATCTGGAATTTCTCACTTAAGCCTTTTTCACCTCTTAAACCAAGAGAGAGATAAAGTCTATTGCCCTTAGGGGTATCGATATCAGAAATTTCAAATAAGGCTAAATCAGCATTCTGATGGGAGACGTTGTAGTTGATGGTAGAAATCATGCTAGGAAGAAGGTCGCTTCTGACAATTTCATGATCCTTGGTCATCGGATTGATGATTCGATAGGATTCGTTTTTGTCAAAGACGCGGATAGAGGCATCTTCCTTTTCGCTGATCAAGGTAAAGGAGAGAATTTCTTCAAAGCCGCGGCTGACAAGAAGTTCACGTAAATCTCTCTTCATCTTCTGAGCTGGTGTAAGCTGGCCGTGTGTAATCGGGAAGTGATCTAAAGATGGCATAATCTTACTCGCTGGATAATAGCGGAAGACTTCTTCATCGATATCGCACTGTTCATTTAAGTCGACACGGTCAATTGGAGCAAGAAGATGATTCTCATCTACTCTAGTAACGCGATACGCATCCAGGACAGCATCGATTTCTTCCTTGGTATAACTTGAACCAAGTCTCTTATTTAAAGAGTCATAAGAGAATTCAAATGGCTTGTTGACATTTTCAGCCTTGTTATCGCTATGATAAGAAGTAATCTCATAAGATTCAAAGAATTCTGGTAAGACAGAAATCATGATAGCCAAGGCTTCTGGAATCATCTTTGGATTTCTTTCCTTAGCAAATAACTGACTAGAAGCGCTAGACATACCAAGTCTGTTGCAGGTGTGACGGATATTGGCATGATAGAAGATCGCAGCTTCGACATCGATATTCTTGCTAGAAGAAGTAACGCTAGCCTTATCACCAGCCATGACACCATCAAGACAAAGAGGACTGTTGTTGCCATCGGTGATCACAAGATCACCTTTGATCAAATCGACTTCCTTACCATCAAAGCAGGTGAATTTTCCTTCTAAATCATCTCGGCAGAGATATTTCTTGGTAGCATTCTTATCGGCATCATACATATTGAATGGCTGACCAGAAAGAAGCATGACATAGTTACCTAAATCAACAATTGGATCAAGAGAACGGATGCCGTTGGCTAAAAGGACTCTGCGGATAGCAAGTGGAGTCTCTTTCTTGACGACGATATTGCGCAAGGAAAGAAGGTCAAAACGGACACACTTCTCACTTAAGGTCTCACAGGCGACTTCATCCTTATATTCATTCTTGAAAGAAGGAATCTTACTCATCTTAGCACCGGTAAGAGAAGAGATTTCTCTAGCCATACCGACATAAGAGAGACAATCAGGACGATTGGCAAGAACGTTGATATCCAAAATGGTGTCATCCAAATTGAGATACTTCAAGACTTCATGTTCACCAATAGGAGCATCCTCAGGTAATTCCTCAATACCATTAAGGGATGGGGAGTTCTCATCTAAGGCATCTTTGGAAACACCAAGTTCAAGTAAGGAGCAGCACATACCATTACTTTCCTTACCGCGGATAGAACCCTTCTTGATGGTTTCCTTCAAGGCTGGTAATTCACAACCAACCAAGGCGACAATGACATTCAAACCTTTTCTGGCATTTGGAGCGCCACAGACAATATCAAGGATACCTTCAGAGCCACAATCGACAGTCAAAAGATGTAAATGATCAGAGTCTGGATGAGGTTCGCAAGTCAAGATATGACCGATGACCAATTTTGAAGCGCTAGCTAAAGCTTCCATACCTTCTACTTCAAAACCAGCGAAGGTCAAACGGTCACGTAAGGTTTCTGGAGTGAACGAAGATAAATCGACAAGACGGGATAATTCTTTATAAGAAAATAACATGACCTTACTCCTTTCTGAACTGATCGATGAACTGAACGTCGTTAGTGTAGAAACGCTTGATGTCATCGATACCATATTTGAGCATGGCAACTCTATCAATACCGATACCAAAGGCAAAGCCCTGGTACTTCTTATCATCAAAGCCATTGAGTCTCAAGACATTTGGATTGACCATACCAGAACCAAGAATTTCAATCCAACCGGTATGTTTGCATAAAGAGCAGCCCTTGCCATTGCATTCAAAGCAAGAGATATCGGCTTCGACCGAAGGTTCGGTAAATGGGAAGAAAGATGGGCGGAAACGAACTTCTCTCTTTTCACCAAAGAGATGGCGTAAAAGTAAAGTCAACGTCTCAAGAAGATTAGCAAAGGTGGCATCCTCAGAGATGACCAAGCCTTCAATCTGACCAAACTGGTGAGAATGAGTAGCATCATTATCTCTACGATAGACCTTGCCTGGGCAGATGACCTTGATTGGACCCTGGCCTTTAGCGGCGGCAAGGACACGAGCCTGAACAGAAGAAGTATGACTTCTTAAGATGGTGTTTTCATTGATGGAGAAGGAATCCTGCATATCTCTGGCTGGATGATCCTTAGGAATGTTCATCAATTCGAAATTGTTTCTGTCAGATTCCACTTCTGGACCATCGGCGATGGTGTATCCAAGGCCTAAGAAGAAGTCGGTGACATCATCGACAACGGCATAGAATGGGTGTTTGCTACCCAAGGTATTCTGATAACCAGGAAGGGTGATATCGACCTTTTCCTTTTCTAAACGAGCGTTGAGCTTGGCCTGACGGAAGGCATTTTCCTTTTCATCGAACAAAGCCTGTAACTTGGCTCTTAAATCATTTAAGGCAATACCGAAGTCTTTCTTTTCCTCTTTGACGACATCTCTCATCGAGGCATAAAAGTCAGTAAGGTGGGACTTCTTACCAAGGAAGCGTCCCTTGAAGTTATTTAAAGTCTGTTCATCACTAACAGAGGTGATTTCACTTTTGGCTTGTTCAATCTCAGCCTGGGAAATCTTTTTGAATTCTTCTAGCGTCATAGATGGCTCCTTTCTAATATTTGCGTTCGACAACAATGGCATCATCCTCATCGTCATCGACTACTTCACTATCGACAGTCTTAAAGGTGGTAGTTGGATCATTTTTGCTGACTTCTTGAATCGTTTCTCTTGCTGGCATACTTGGCTGATTTTCTTCAGCAAAGAAGTCGCGGAGATAATCTGGTAAGACAGAGCGTTCTCTATCTTCTTTGATTTCTTCCTTGACCACGGATCTAATTGGGATTTCTTCCTTCATAACAGGTGTAGCAGGTGGTTCAGGCATATTATTCATGCCGTTATTGTTTAAAGAAGAAATCGAACGATTATAGGCAGTATCGAGCTGATCGACATCAATATCGCGGGTAAAATCAGTGGCGATGATAGCAATTTTCATCTTGGAATGGAAGGAATCATCATTCTGAACACCAAAGATGATGTTGACATCATTTTCTCTTCCACCAGCGGATTCAGTGATAAAGTTGATGGCATACTGGACATCATCAAGGGTGGTATCATCACCAACCGTGATGTTTAAAATCATGGATTTGCTTCCGCGGATGGAGGTTTCAAGAAGAGGTGAATTGATGGCGTTTGTAGCCGCATCAATGGCTTTATTTTCACCCTCACCATAACCGATACCGATCAAAGCAAGACCTTTACCTTCTAAAGTAGCCTTGACATCGGCAAAGTCGAGATTGATGACACCATGGACCAAGATAAGGTCGGTGACCGTCTTGACCGACTGAGCGAGGATTTCATCGCTGGCGGCAAAGGCATTGCGAATACCAAGGCTACCATTGTTGAACATCATCTTGTCGTTAGAGACGACGATCAAAGCATCGACATATTGTCTTAAGTTATTGATACCTTCTAAGGCATTATGCTTTCTTGCTTTACCTTCAAAGGTGAATGGACGAGTGACAATACCGATGACTAAACATCCTTGTTCCTTAGCTGCCTTAGCAACCACCGGAGCAGCACCAGTACCAGTACCACCGCCTTCACCAGCGGCGATAAAGACCATATCAGCACCCTGGATGACCAGCTTGATATCATTATAGGAATCTTCGGCGGCTTTCTGACCCATCTCTGGGTTACCGCCAGCACCTAAACCGCGGGTGACGTTCTTACCCAAGATCAGTTTGTTGTCACAAGGGGAATTGGCTAAAGCCTGACTATCGGTGTTAAAGACCCAGTAATCGACTTCCTCGTTTTTGTCGTGGAGCATGCCGTTTACAGCATTGGAACCACCACCACCGACACCGATAACGATAATCTTTGCGTTAGTCGGTAAGTCTTCATCGGCAAAGATCGGTTTTAAATCTTCATTTTCCATAAATCATTTCCTTTCTAATCGCGAGAGAAGGAAGAGAGGGCGAAATCATTGCTCTGTTCTTTTCTCTCATTCTCCTTTAGCGGATTCATATAGGTATTGCTGGTGATTCTGATACCACCAAGACACGGGATATAAGATTCATTTCTCGCTCCGATCACCTTGGGTGAGAAGGAAAGAATCTGACGAGAGAAGATGCTTCCCAAATAGGAATCAAGGCTATCGATTCTGCTTCCCGAACCAGTAAAGATGACAGGAATCAGACAACTTGGATCGACTTGATCAAGCTCAGCCTTCAAACTTTCAAAATATAAGAAACTATCTTTTAAGGCCGAAGAGATATCCGATAACTGAAGTTTCTCATCGCTGAAGTAAGGGAAACCGGCATCCTCTCTTAAGCCAAATAAAGAAGCTAATTGAATCATTCTTTCCAGGCTAACATTTAGTTTTCTGCCCGCTTTTTCATAAGCGTGATTTAAACCAAAAGGTAATTGTCGAGAGAATAACATTCTCTTATCCTTGGTCAAGGAGATATACGTGTAATCCTTTTCCACTTCCAAGGAGAAGAAGGCTAAAGGAGCCTTAAAGGCACAAAGGAAGGTAGAAGAAGCAAAAGGAGAAATCAAGTTGAGATAAGGAAGAATGCCAACATCCTTCAAGATCTGACGATAATAATCAAAAGTCACTCTTGAAATCATATGGGCATCCGCTCTGACCGAGAGATTTTCACTTCTCTTGCCCAAAGGGAAGTCTTTACTTTGGCCTGTGGAATCACAAGTGAAGCTGATCGGGTCATCATAGATGATGGCAGCATTCTCAATCTTGACATGCTTGTTGATCATGCTGATGCAGTTGAGATAGTCTTTCTGGGAGATGTTGTCATTGACCGTGACCGTGGTATCTACCCCTTCTCTGACCATAAATTCATCAGGTGGAAGCAAGACGACAAAATTACCCAGTTCTCTCTTTAAGGAAGTTCTCACCTTGGCAAGCATGCTGCGAAGGGTATCTTCCGTGGTCTTCTTTTCGGGAAAACCGTTGGTATCAAATAGTAATGGTTCACTTTCCATCGCTTCAAGGACAAACACTTTTTCCTGGAAGACATAACCGGTAACAAGACGAATGCTCGATGGAGTAAACTCTAACGAAGTAATGATATTATTCATTTTGCCTCCCTTTCACTTTTTTCATGAATCACCACACTGCCTTTTTTATCATTGTAGGAAGCGTAGAAGTAGTAAGTCTCAATCACCTTGTCATCATCCTGATAAGAGAAAGTCGTCTTTGGATAATCAGGACTCTTATGGGTGAAGAAATACATCTGTTCTAAGGCTAAGGATAAGAAGTTTTCAGCGAAGTATTTAGAGAAGAGTTCGGAGCGAAGTTTATCAAGCTGGTAATACTCGCCCTTGTAGAGAAGTATGGCGCTAGCCACATTATCCCAATTGACATCGCCCTGTTCATTGATAAACTGGATGCCATCGATATAGCCAAGAGAGGATAAGGCAACACCCTGAAGACGTTTAGAAGCAATCTTGCAATTTTCTTTACTCGCCTCAGTTCCTGTCGGAAAATGAAGTTGAGGAAGGTTTTCCTTCATCTCATTTTGATAGGAGAGACGAAGACGATATTTATCATCCTCGCTGAGTTTCAGCTCACTAAGAGATTGATAGATATCTTCGCTTAACTTTCCTGAAGCAAAATAGACTTCATCAGCACACTTGCAGACTGGATAGTCTTCAACAATTTCACCAGAAGCGACAAAACCATTGGTGGAAAATTCACAATCAAGAATCAAACCTTTGGATTCTTCAAGGACATTCTCTTTGGCTTTAGCAGGATTCAAAAAGAGATTTGGATGATAGCCATCAAGACTAGCCATCTTGATGACTTCTTCTTTCTTGAAATTGACAAAACCAGTTAAAGACATTTCTCTAGCCTGGAAGACAGGCAAGGAAAAATATAGTGAGATCAAAGAAATCACTAAGGCGATTACCAGCAAAGAAAAGACATTCTTTATGGTCTTTTTTAAGCTATGGCTATTCATCATATCAGCCATAGCTTCAAAGGTATTGGTGGTGGTATCGATGCAATTGTTATCCTGGTCCATTAAAAAATATCCCCAATATAATTATTTTAAAATAATTATATGTTTTTATAAAGGGGATATTTCATGATAGTCACAATTTTAGGCGTTTTAATCGGCCATAAAGGGGAAACATCTTAGCATAATAGCCGCCTTGCGAGGCACATTCGGGCAAAGATGAAAATTCTTCGGAAACAAGCAGATAACTAGAGCGCATGGTCTTGTGATAGATGGCAAAGAAATAGAAGTCAAGAGTAGTCCCCTTTTTAAGACAATTCGGCTTGAGGATAAACATATAGACTTTGGGTGAGAGAAAGCGTGGCTGATAGATATAAAGACTATTATCCTCAAGCCATTTGAAAGGCATAGGTGCTTGGTGAAGAATGCTCCTCAGGCGAGCTTCATACCAAGACCTGGTGTAACGATCGTTCAGCATTAAATCTCCTCCTAGATAGATTGGCTATTTAATCCTAAAACTTTCCTATTTTCTTGTCAAATAGAATACCTTTTGGCATTTATCGCATATTTTCATTCGTTATGTCTTCAAGGAATGCATATCGCGAAATAACCAAAAAAGATATGTGGCATGATGCCACATATCTTTACATAATCTTGGTTGAGAGGAATTTTATTTTTTTCGAATTTCTGAAAATTTCCGTTGTCAAATTTCCATATATGTCAAAAATTGATTTTTCGGAATTCAGAATTTCATCGATGTGATCAAAAATGACGACCTGTCCTTGCTGATCATCGCTATTTGCCATCAGGCATTTATGAGAAGCAGTCGGTTTCAATCTTTCCTTTTCGATGGTCAATTTGAAGGTAGGAGCAAGAAATCCTTCACCAAATGGCATAAAAGATTCATAGATGGAATAATTGGTTTCGTTTAAATCCTCAATGGTGATATTGATAACATCTTCTTTCTTTTCTTCCATCTCTAAAGCTTGTTTAGAGCACTCAGAGATAAACATCGTGCAGACAAGATAATAATCTTTTTCTTTAATGGTTAGACCAGCAGCTCTTTCATGTCCACCGCCAGCAACAATCATACTTTGATACTTCTTTAAAAATTCATCCACTTTATATCCTTCTGGCGCACGAAGAGAACCAACAAGATATTCAGGGTTGATATCATCTTTTGAAAAGATCGCAACCGGGACATTCTTTTCTCTCATCACCTTGTTGGCAAATAAGCCAGAAAGGCCAGAAAAATCATTAGTTCTAAGACAGATGCCATGATCGCTAGAAAGGGTATACTGACTTAAGAAGGTAACGTTTTTGACAATCTCCTTGCGCTCAACATTGCAGCTGATAAGAAGATTGGCGTACTTCTTAATCTTCTCTTCATCGCTTCTTTCTAAAAGCAGACGACAGGCGTTATTTGTCGAAGCGGAATCCTTCATGATACGGCCAACCGAATTAAAGCTAGGAATCAAAGTGAAGTTGATATCGTCGTAGGAAATACTTCCATTTCCTAGAATATAACATAGATTGCGATAATGATGTTTATTGATAAATTGCTTCATCATCTTGGCTAATTCCAAGTTATTTCCAACAAGTGGCATCACATCAGAAAACACCGCAATACCAGCCAGAGTAGCAAAGTAGGAATCAAATCTTCTAAGTAAGAAAGAAGCGACAAAGAAGCATAGACTTGCAGCTGAGCAGTTGTAATCAAGGAAATGAGAATAAGTCTGATGGAAACAATAATCAAACTCTGGAAGATTTTCAGGAACATCATGATGATCAATCACCAAAACATCCATACCTAATTTCTTGGCTTCAGAAATCGCCTCAACAGCGGCAATACCATTATCCACCGTGATAATGAGATGATATCCTTTTGTGGCAAATTGTCTTACTCGTTCCACATTGAGTCCATAGCCTTCCACATAGCGAGAAGGGATAAAGAAACCAGGATTCAAGCCAGTCTCATCAAGAGCAAGTTTCATGATGCTTGTGGCAGTTAATCCATCGACATCATAATCGCCATAGATGACGGTCTTTTCCTTAGTGGAAATAGCCTTTTTAAGACGCTCAATAATCTTTTTAAAATCTTCTAATTCAAAAGGGGTTTTTAAGTTATCAAAAGACCCTGGCGCACTTCTGGCACCAAGGTCTTTTGTATTCAGATGATAATGTTCAAGCAATTGTGATAAGAAAGACATATTAATCGTTAGTAATGAAATCATTCATACCTGGAATGATGGTTTCATGTGGACCATCATCCACATAAACGATGCCATCTGGACCAGCGACTTTCTTAATTTCGGCTTTCTTGTTGTTCTTCTTAGCAGCTTTCTTTTCTCTTCTTTCTTCATTCCACTTATTAAATCTCTCGAACGAGATATGAGTGGCAAGGAAGTGATAGAAAGGAACAGCGAAGAAGTAGATCAAGGCAATGTCGAGCAATAAGAAGAGGACAGAGCTTAAGGATAAACCGATCAAGCCGACATTGACAAAGGCTAAACCGATGGAATAGACAAGTAAGATAGATAAGACAGGGATGATGAGAGTCAAAGCCTTGACGGCGCTGGAATTGGCAATTTCCGCCTTTTCCTCGTCGGTGGCAGTCTTTCTCAAGCCTCTTTCCTTCAAGGTTTCTCTATTTCTTCCTAAGACAGGAACTAAGAACATGTTGAGGGCTAGTACGGCGATGATGACGCCAAAGACAGTGTAGGAAGAATATGGGATTCTCGTGATGGCAAGTAAGGCAAGATATAAGCCAGAAGCCACAGTACCAGTAGCAAGAGTGGTAAGAGAGATATTCAAACCGAAGCGGATGAACATATAGACGAAAGTGAAGCAGGAGATAAGGAAGCTGATCAAGATGAGATAGTTGGTGGTGTGAGCAACATTAGTGGCAGCAACTTCATAAGAACCAATCTTCAATGCATCTCTGTCGAAGTGAGAATCGCCACCTGGGGCAATCGCTTCACCATGGACGTCCACGACATCGTTGATGATGGCATCAGTAATGGTATCAATGACGCTCATACCATCGCTGTTCTTGACTTCATCAAGGTCCTTGTTGACCTTGACAGAATAGTAGATGTTGAAGTAGGTATTGCCTTCGTCATTTTTCTTTTCGACGACATTGACTAAGGCGGAATCAGCATAGTAGATAAAGGAATCACTACCTAAGGAAGACTTGGCTTCTTCAGACTTAGACTCATAGGCATGATAAGAACCGATGGTCTGAGAAGAAGTACCGATGGCTTCAAGATAGCTGTTGAAGTCACTGGCGTTGGATAATTTGCTATAAGCCTGTAAATCGTCCTTGATGACGATATTCAACGTGTAGGTAGAACCGAAATCGTTGTAATTGTTGAAGAAGGAATCGTTGCCAGAAGCGACATAGGAGACAGGTAAGGCGATGGCTAAGGCTAAGGCTGCGACACCCGGAATGATGAATCTGAGTTTGTTAGAGAAGGCCTTCTTGTCAGCGTTAGCAAACTTGATCTTGCTAGCCTTTTCTTCGACATTGGCCATTTCCGTCTTCTTGAAGGAGAAGAATGGAAGCTTGCTGTTGACGTTGTCCTTAACAAGCCAGTAAATCATCCACTTGTTGATGAAGTTGGTGACAAGGAAGGTGAAGATAGAACCGACCATGATGACACCAAAGAAAGTCTTAAAGGCGCCAGTACCGATCAAGAAGCAGAAGATAGAAGTGATCAAGGTGACAGCAGAGACATCTAAAGCAGTCATGAAGGACTTGTGATAACCTTCAGAGTTGGCTTTGATGATATCTCTACCGCGTCTAAGTTCATTCTTAACGCGTTCGAAGTAGTTGACAGAGATCAAAACGGATAAGCCTAAGATGACGGCTAAGCCACCTAAAGCGGCAACCGAGAATTCAAATCCGAGAAGGGAGAACAATAAGAAGGAGAGAAGAACACTGCCTAATGTAGTCAAAGAAGCGGTGACACCAGCTAAACCATAGAAGGCAATGAGCAAAGCGCAGATGATAAGCAAAACGACACCAAAGATGATATAGGTGATCGTCAAAGAGGAAGAACCGAAGGTAGCAGAGACATTATTTTCATAAAGATAGGTGATATCAAAGCCATAATCTTCACAATTGAGCATGTTGACGAAGGCGCGAGCAGTGGAGATGGTGAAAGCAGCACCCTGAGTGTCAGTAGATAAGGTAAGATAGAGGTTTTCACTGTTCCAGTTGGAGATATCAATCTCGGCCAAGACCTTAGCCTTGGTGGATTCTCTGACGATGGTATCATGAGTACCATAAGCTCTATCGTAGGTATCTTCTAACGTCTTGTTCATCCAAAGATAAACTTTGGTTGGAGCGGCTTCTTCTTCATCGCCATCGGCGTTGAAACGTCTGGCTTCAGAAGCGTTGTTCTGACTGGCTTCCTCAGCAGCCTTCTTCAAGGATTCATAAGATTCAGCATCCTTGACTTTGATGACTGGGAATGGAGTTGTGCCATTATAGACCAAAGCAGAAACGTCATCTTCGGTGTTGAAGAATTCGTTATTGGATTCATAGAAAACAGCCGTATCGGATTCCGTACCAATGGCTAAAGAACCAGTATAGGCAAGGATTTCCTTGACGTTATCTAATTCGGTTTCACTAAGTGGAGAAAGGGAGATACGAAGTTCATAACCCTGGATGGATTCATTTCCATCAACAGCAGTGGACTTTTCGCCCTTGACGATAGAAACATCAGCGTTTCTGACGCCAGCGGCATCCAAACGAGCCATGACCTTGGATTCAATATCGATTTCATCAAGTGGAGTGATTCCACCGTTGGAATAATCCTTATATTTTTCGGTGTCATAATCTTCCGCGACACGAGAGGTAAGAGAATAGACAAGCTGAGTGCCAGTACCATATTCCATGGCATCAATCTTATTCTCCAAGACAGCCTGCGTGTTGAAAATAACAGCGCTAAGCATGGTGATCATCATTACAACATAGGCTAAGAAGCGACGCATGATAGAGTCCTCCTGATATTCTTTAAATCGCACACTAGTAACTAAACTAATTTATCAAAATACACGGCATAATTCAAGGAAATATATATATCGTATATATATTTATTTAAGTCTATTCCTCTTTGAGATTATCCGGCACGGGGATATGTAAATGTTCATAAGCCTTCCTTGTCGCCACACGACCTTTCGGCGTACGGTTGATCAGACCAATCTGGACAAGATATGGTTCATAGACATCCGAAACATTATCCACAGAGGCGCCAATTGCGCTAGCGAGAGCATTTAAGCCCACCGGTTTACCATTGTAGCGGTAGATCAGACATTCAAGTATCTTTCTATCCGTTTCATCAAGTCCAAGATCATCGATGGCTAAAAATGACATGGCGGCATAAGCGGAATCTAAATCGATGACATCTTTTCCTTGGTAGGTAGCATAGTCTCTGACTCGACGGAAGAGACGATTGGCAATTCTTGGCGTACCTCTTCCTCTTAAGGCCACCTGATAGGCAGCATCAAGAGAAATCGGATAATGAAGAGCCTGACTGGTTCTCATGATGATGGAAAGCAATTCCTGAGGGGAATAATAACGAAGCTGAAGAAGGATACCAAATCTGTCGCGAAGCGGAGCAGATAAGCCACCAGCATCCGTGGTAGCACCAATCAAGGTAAACGGCGGAAGAGGAATCACTAAAGTTCTTGCATCGCTTCCCTTACCGACAATGATGGATAAGGAAAAATCTTCCATGGCGCCATATAAGACTTCCTGAACGGTGATTGGCATTCTATGGATCTCATCGATAAATAGACAATCGCCTGGGTTAAGAGAGGATAAAATCGCCGCTAAATCACCCGTTCTGACTAAAGAGGAACCGTTGGTCAACTTGATATTGGCATCCATTTCATGAGCCACACAAGAAGCAAGGGTGGTTTTACCTAGACCTGGTGGACCAAAAAAGAGAATGTGATCGATGGTCTCTTCTCGTTTCTTGGCAGCCAAAATAGAGATATTCAGTGCCTTCTTAATCTCTTCTTGTCCGATATATTCGGAGAGTTTCTGAGGTCTTAAGGAGGTATCAATATCGTCGCTCTTCTCGTTTAATTCTTTGGCAATCAGACCAAGTTCTTTTTCTTCGCTCATACTATCTATTGAGAATCTGCAAAGCAAGTCTTAAATATTCATCAGCGGATAAATTAGTCTCACTAATCTGAGCTAAGGCGTTTTTGATTTCACTTTCCTTAAACCCAAGAGACTTCAATCCGTCTTTAGCAACATCCATTTCGGCATTTAAGGTACGGCTTGATGTATCAAGCATCATCAGTTTTCCTTTTAAGTCAAGAATAAGCTGACCAGCCGATTTCTTACCGATGCCAGGAAGCCTCATCAAAAAGGCCGTGTCGCTATTTTCAATCGCATTGGCTAATCTCTCTACGCTAGTAGAAGATAAAGCCGTCAAGGCCGTCTTCGGGCCGATACCTTTGACGCTGGTCAAAGAGAGATACATATTCTTTTCTTCCAACGTCTTAAAGCCGACAAAATATTGTTCATTTTCATTATGCACATAAGAAACAAAGACAAATAGGGTTTCACCGATTGGAAATTCATCAGGATGAGAAACCATCACATCATAACCTACTCCCCCACACTCGACGACGATACTATCGGCCGTGTGGAAGGTAATCATACCATGTAAGTAGTAGTACATGTAAAGTCTCCTTTCTTAATATATGCTCTAATGACAAATAAAATTATTCGTAATAATCAAATTCATAGCCATCAAGGACGATGGTATCACCATTGACAGCACCGGCATCCTTGATCGCCTGATCGATACCAATGGAGTCGAGATAAGCTAGTAATCTATCGATACCTTCATCGGTCTTGAGATTGATCAAACGTTTGGTTCTGACCACACGTTCACCAACAATTTCATAGAAACCATCTTCTCTCTTGACGACCTGGTAGTTAGGCTTCTTGCCATTGTCGATTTCTCTAGCAGAATAGACGACTTCTTCCTCGTCATAAGAAGAGATATTCTTCTTTTCTTCTTCCTTGGACTTCTTGACCATGGTGTAGAGTCTTCTCATCAAGGATTTGAGATTCTTGCTATCCTTAGCAGAGATGATATAGACCTCATAACCTTCACTAGTGAGTCTATCCTTTAAATCCTTGGCAATATCAGTATATTCCTTTAAGTCGGATTTGTTGATAGCAACAATCATCTTTCTCTCGGCAAGTTTTTCGGAATACTTGAAAAGTTCCTTATTGATGGAAACAAAATCATCATAAGGATTCTCACTTCTCGAAACATCGATCAGATGAAGAAGAACACGACATCTTTCAATGTGTCTAAGGAAAGTAAAGCCAAGGCCCTTACCATCGCTAGCACCATCGATAAGACCAGGAAGGTCAGCAAGAACAAAGGATTGATCGGGATTGATAAAACAGACACCGAGCTGTGGTTCAAGCGTGGTAAAAGCATAATCGCCAACCTGTGCACTGGCTCTGGTAACAGCGGATAAAAGGGTACTTTTACCGACATTTGGATAACCGACAAGACCTACATCCGCCAATAACTTCAACTCAAAATAGAAGGTCTTAGTTTCACCTGGAAGACCGTTTTCGGCGATGTTTGGTGTACGTCTTGTGGCGCTTTTGAAGGTGGCATTACCTCTACCACCTCTTCCCCCTTTAACGGCAAGGTAACTGTCTCCATGATGAATCAGGTCAGCAAGCTGCTTACCTTCTTCATCCTCGATGACCGTACCGCAGGGAACTTTTAAATAAATATCTTTGGCGTCTTTACCATACTGGAGTTTGGTCTTACCATTCTCACCTGGCTGAGCCTTGATCACCTTACCAAAACGGTATTCTTGCAAGGATTCCATACCGTTATCGGCAACAAGGTAGATCGAGCCACCTTTACCGCCATTTCCACCATATGGTCCACCATGTTCGATACATTTTTCATGACGAAAAGAGATGGCACCATCACCACCCTTACCCGAACATAGGACAACTTTTACTTTATCATGCATACGTCCACCTCCATAGGCTAAAAGAAAGGCTTCGGTAATAAACCGAAGCCTATTAAAACTTTTGATGATTACTTGCTGACGACTTCAGGCTTCGTCGGATAGACGGAGACTTTCAATCTACGGCGATCCAATCTTTCATACTTGACGTAACCGTCAATAGTAGCAAAGAGAGTATCATCACCAGCTCTCTTGACGTTATTACCAGGATGAATCTTGGTACCTCTCTGACGATAGATGATGGAACCGGAATGGCACCACTGACCATCGAAGAGTTTAGCGCCTAATCTCTTAGAGTTAGAATCACGACCGTTCTTAGTGGAGGTGACACCCTTATGAGAAGCGAAGAGCTGAATGTTTAAGATTAAATTCAGTTTCATTTGTTACCTTCTTTCCCAGAGACTTTGATTTTGACATGATCAGGATAACGTTGGCTGATCGTATCAAGCTGCACAATGAGCGTCTCTAGAACTATCTCATCATGCTTCGTAGCGTCATGAACCTTGGTCAACTCTGTAAAGCCTTCTCTCATGACTAAGTCATAATTTTCGGCATTATCTAAGGCGTTTAGGGCACCAAAGACACAAGAAGACACACCGGCACAGATGACATCCTTACCATACTCTAATCCACCATGCCCTTTGATGAGCAGATGAGAAAGAGAATTTTCAACGTAATCGACAGTAACCTTAATCATTACTTGACGTTGATAGCTTCAACTTTCAAAGCAGTATAGGGCTGTCTGTGTCCATGACGGACTCTGAGATTGCTCTTAGCTTTGTAGCGGATGACATGGATTTTCTTTTCCTTGCCCTGCTTGACAATGCTAGCTTTGACAGTAGCACCTTCAACGAACGGCTTACCGACGAAAGTCTTATCGCCTTCAACAAAGAGAACCTTGTCGAAAGTGACTTCAGAGTCTTTTTCGCCTTCGATCTTTTCGGTGTAGATGGTGGAACCAACTTCAGCCTTGATCTGCTTGCCGCCAGTTAAAATAATAGCGTACATGTTTTTGCCTCCTTCCTTAAAGTGATTTGTTAGTACTAAGTACTCGCATTAGTGGTACCTACAAGTAGGATTTGAAACCAGTTCATAGCGGTTGTAGGCTATTTGGAGGCCATACAACGTATAACATTATACTAGAAAGTATAATCATACGCAACGTTTATTTTTCTTAATTTCGCTAAGATTCCATCCTTGGCATAACTCCATGACCCAGAAGAGAAATGAACAATCTTTTTTATAAACATAATAGGATGTAATCTAGCAAAAATATCTCTTTAACCACAAAAAAAGCGGCTGCAGCTATCTTCCCCGTGAGGGTATTTTCGCCGCCAGGGCGCTTAACTTCCGAGTTCGGAATGGGATCGGGTGTGTCCGCCTGGCCATCGCAGCCGCCGAGATAGACATGATCTCTGAGAA